>Ga0208195_1000401_pt1 | contig 58175 bp, 58 predicted proteins | sample AD_UKC077_MetaG_FD_184441 | JGI IMG/M metagenome (GOLD analysis project Ga0208195, IMG submission 184441) | Active sludge microbial communities of municipal wastewater-treating anaerobic digesters from USA - AD_UKC077_MetaG (SPAdes) (version 2) | ecosystem: Engineered > Bioreactor > Anaerobic >... | reverse complement strand
GATATTGGCTGTCACGCCATTGTCTCAAGGGCGTGTTCGTCACCAAGGGCTCTACCTTAGACGATCCAAGCCCTTGAATTTGCGCCTCGTCGATCGCTCCTGCCAAGAGAACGCTTTCCGTCGGTGATAGCGGAAGGAGATCGTCGTCGTTTTTCAGCAATACCATGCACTCGCGGGCAACATCGACGGCGACGCGGTAATGGCCGAGACGCGACGAACGTTTCGCGCCGCCGGCGCGGTCTTCGAGCTTCTTGATATTCGCCAAGGCGCGATCGATGAGTTCCTCGTCGAGCCGTCCTTGCTTGTAAGCTTTTCTGAGTTCGCCGGTCGAAGGGCTCGATCCTCCCGGCATCTCAAGATCCATACCGGCTTCCAACCCGAGAACTCGGTTCTCTACACTGCCCCAATCACTTACAACACAGCCGTCGTATTTCCATTCATATCGTAAAATATCGAGCAGTCGCTTATTCTCACCCGCGTTCCGACCTTCAAAACGGTTATACGCCGTCATCACGGCCCACGGACTCGACTCCCGGACTGCAATTTCGAAAGGCACGAGATACAGTTCGCGCAAAGCTCTCTCATCGACGACGCTTTCAGAAAGAAAACGGTCGGTTTCTTGAGAATTGAGGGCAAAATGCTTAAGCGTTGCCGCCACGTTTTTCGATTGAACACCACGTATGTAGGCGGCTGCCATTTTACCGCTCAAGAGAGGATCTTCGCCGAAATATTCGAAATTGCGTCCGCACGCCGGATGCCTCTGCAGATTAACTCCCGGTCCGAGTAACACGTCGACATCGGATGCAATGCATTCAGTCGCGAGAGATTCGCCGACGAGCTCGACAAGCTTTTCGTCCCAACTGCAAGCGAGCGCGGAAGCAGTCGGAAAACAAGTCGCTTGTAACGTCCCCTCCGGCGTCTCCTTTCGGATTCCGTGAGGTCCGTCAGACAGGCGGAGTCGAGAACCTTTGAGGAGCCAGTATCCGTCTCCTTCTAAATATCTGATTTTCTTATTGCGTCGCATTAGCTCAATTTAGCGATTGCAACCTCGATGCGATCCATCGCAGCAATCAGGTTCTCCATCGAATTTGAATACGTAAGACGAATAGCAGTGGGAGCTTCAAAGGCGTTGCCGGGCACGAGCGCGACGCCCGCTTCATCGAGCAGATAATCGGCAAGTGCCGGCGCATCTGAGATGACACGATCGCCAACGCGCTTTCCAAAAGTCCCTGAGACATCGGGGAACAAATAAAACGCCCCTTCAGGGAACGGACAGTTGAATCCGGGAAGTTTGCTCACCCGTTCGAACATGTAGTTGCGTCGCTCTTCAAAAACTTTACGCATGAATTCAACGTGTTCGTCACACTCTTCGAGTGCGGTGATGGCGGCCCACTGGACGAAAGACGTGCTGTTCGAGGTCGTGTGCCCTTGGACCGCCGATATACCCTTTATGATCTCTTTCGGACCGGCGGCATAGCCAATACGCCAACCCGTCATGGCGTATGCCTTGGAAAACGCGTTCACCGTCAATGTGCGCGCCCAAACCTCAGGCGAAAAGGATGCGATGCTGACATGAGGTGTCGTTCCATAAATAAGCTTCTCGTAAACTTCATCCGTTATGATGAACAAGTCGTGTTTAATGGCAAGTTCCGCGACGCGTCGCATACTTATCTCCGTGTAAACGGCACCCGTCGGGTTGTTCGGTGAATTGATCAGGATAATACGCGTCTTCGGCGTGATGGCACGTTCAACCGCATCGACGTCAAGCCTGTTGTCGTGTGCGACGGGAACGAGAACGGGGAGACCGCCCGCAAGCTTGACCATCTCAACGTAACTCACCCAGCACGGCGTCGGAATGATCACCTCGTCGCCGGGATTGCACAAGACTTGGAACGCGTTCGATAGAGCGAACTTGGCGCCCGTCGAAACTATGATCTCGCTCGGATCGTATTCAATGCCGTTATCCTTTAATAGTTTGCGCGCAATCGCTTCGCGCAAGGGCAAAATGCCGGGAGTCTGCGTGTATTTTGTCTTCCCCTCCAACATTGCACGATGCGCCGCCTCAATCACGGATGGCGGCGTGTTGAAATCAGGCTCGCCGGTGTTGAGCGCAATGATGCTTTTCCCCTCTGCGCGCAATTCGGCAACCTTTGCGTTGAGCTCCAACGTCTGCGACGGAGACATTCTCTTGATACGGTCTGAAATCATGTCGTTTCCTTTCATTTCACGCGTGCCGCGCTTCATGTTTTTTACGGATAAGCAACCGGTAAAACGAGTACCAACAATGCCTCGATTCGCCTCATTAACCTCCAAGTCATCATATCATGAGACAGCAAACAACTGCGAAAGCAAATCCATCACGGCAACCTCACATATCGCCGCGCGTCATGTTACACTGAGACGTGGTCGACGCATATGAATGGATTGAGTTTGCGATACGCTTTCAGGATCGACCGCAAGTGCCTTATCGCGGTCATATGCTAGGCAAAACATCTTATCGAAGAGATTTTTTAGAAAATCACGAGAGGGGTAGTCAATGGTACAGCACAAGAAGTTATTGGAGTGGGTTGAGAGAATGGCGGCTTTACTTGAACCGGATTCGATCTATTGGTGTAACGGTTCTGAAGAAGAGAATGAGCGGCTTTTGGAGGAGAATGTCGCGAAAGGAGCCGCCGTTCGCTTAAATCGCGAGAAGCGTCCGGGATGTTACCTGTTCCGCAGTGACCCGTCCGACGTCGCTCGCGTTGAGGGTCGTACCTTTATCGCGTCTGAAAGCGAAGATGACGCGGGCCCGACAAATAACTGGATCGATCCGACAGAACTGAAAGAAACCATGCGTGAACTCTACCGCGGCGCTATGAAGGGACGCACCATGTATGTGATCCCGTTCAGTATGGGACCGCTCGGGTCACCCGCCGCAAAAATCGGCATCGAACTGACAGACAGCTCCTACGTCGTAACGAACATGCGCATCATGACGCGCATGGGCAAAGAGGTCCTCGATCTGCTCGGCGAGGACGGCGAATTCGTTCCGTGCCTCCACTCCGTCGGCGCACCGCTCGAGCCGGGTGAAAAAGATGTCGCATGGCCTTGTGCCCCCATGGAAAAGAAGTACATTAGCCATTTCCCCGAGACACGCGAGATATGGTCATACGGTTCAGGTTATGGAGGCAACGCGCTCCTCGGCAAGAAGTGCTTCGCGCTCCGCATCGCTTCCGTGCTCGCCCGTGATGAGGGCTGGCTCGCCGAGCATATGTTGATCCTCAAGCTGACTTCTCCGGAGGGAAAAATTTACTATGTCTGCGGCGCCTTCCCTTCCGCCTGTGGTAAAACGAACTTGGCCATGTTGCAACCGACCGTGCCCGGCTGGACAGTCGAAACGGTCGGTGACGATATCGCATGGATGCGCTTTGGGGATGACGGTCGACTGTATGCGATCAACCCGGAGGCCGGTTTCTTCGGCGTGGCTCCGGGCACTTCCTATCAATCAAATCCGAACGCGATGGATTCGATTAAACGCAACACGATCTTTACAAACGTCGCGCTGAAAAACGATGGCGACGTGTGGTGGGAAGGGATCGACGATCCGGCGCCGGAACACCTCATCGATTGGCACGGAAACGACTGGAACCCCGTATCAGGCGAGAAAGCCGCGCACCCCAATGCGCGCTTCACCGCGCCGGCAACAAATTGTCCTTCCATCGCGCCGAACTGGGATGACCCTGCCGGCGTGCCGATTGACGCGATTCTCGTCGGGGGGCGACGCCCTTCGACGATTCCGCTCGTCTATCAGAGCCTTAGCTGGGAGCACGGTGTCTTCCTCGGAGCCGTCATGGGATCCGAGATCACGGCGGCCGTCATCTCCGACAAAATCGGACAAGTTCGTCGCGACCCGTTCGCCATGCTGCCCTTCATCGGCTACCACGTCGCCGACTATCTCAGTCATTGGCTCGAGATCGGGCGCAAAGGCGACCTAGATAAGCTTCCGAAAATCTTTGCCGTCAACTGGTTCAGGAGGGGCGAAGACGGACACTTCCTGTGGCCGGGATTCGGTGAAAACAGTCGCGTCCTGAAGTGGGTCGTTGAACGCTGCGACGGCACGGTCGGCGCAAATGAAACGGCGATCGGATACTTGCCACGTGTGGAGGATCTCTATCTTGACGGATTAGATATTCCACAGGAAGATCTCGAGGCTCTCACCACAGTGAACCATGACGAATGGCAACTGGAGCTTGAGGCGATCCGTAACCATTTCGAAGGATACGGACCGAAAATGCCGAAAGAGCTGTTCGAACAACTCGACGCCGTGGAGAAGAAGCTGTAGACCTTACATTCGGATTAACAGTAGCTCCCACGTTTTTATAAGCCGAAGGGGTTGTCTCAAAACCGCAAAAAAGTAGCGGGATTGGAGATAGTCTCTTTCCTTTATGGGAAACCGAGTGCGAAAAGTCCTCTTTATCGAAATAAATTGAAAAACTGCACTCGGACGACGCCAAAATGCTTAGCCTCCTATGCTGTGCAAAATTTCAACTTAAATCGAAAAATCGCTGCTATAAGTTGAAAAACCACACATCGAGGATGTTGGCACCGGGTGAAAAGTCCAAAAATCCGATATTAACTGCAAAATTGTACATCGTTCGCGAGTGAGGTCCGAAAAATCGATCTAATCTGCAAAACTCCACACTAGCTTCGGACCAAAAGCTTCGGACCAAAATCCAGAAAATCGATATTAACTGCAAAATTGCACACGGCTGGAGCTTCGGGGTAAATAGCGCGACCCAAAAGGGGGGCTTATCTCATCATCGCTCTTGATGAGCGGTTTTGAGACATCCCCTTCGTTTGTTTAGCAATAGGATCACGACACTAACCTCGAACGTGCTTCTGTTGAAAAATTCCGCCGGTTTCGGCACTTTTTTCAACAAAACCCATTTAAAAATCAAGACTACCCTGACTGAGAAGAAAATCAAAGACACCTAGAACTAAAATACCTGTTTCCGTTCGCCAAGGCTTCAGGACGTCCTTGACGATGATGATCTTCTTGAAATTATAATTGAAATGATCTAAAGACCGGTTCTCTTGGATCGTTTTATCCCTCGTGTCAAAATGTAGAGTTGACTGAATATAATATCGCTTACTGCCTTGATTGCACACGAAATCTACTTCCGTCTGTTTGCGTTTATCATCCTCACTGATTTCAACTAAACCGACATCTACATTGTATCCGCGAGGTGAAAGTCATCGTGAAAAACGTTCATACAACAGAATTTCTTTTCTGATTTAGTTGCCGAAGATTATCGGATCAATCATCTTGAAAAACCGCGATCAATCGCACCCAAAAAACTTAAAAGCCCCGCGCCCGGACCTTTCCGGACGCGAGACTTTTAACTGCCTATTTGAACAACAGACCCGGAAAGGCCGTTTATTTCAACGGGCGGTCGATACTCACCATATACCCAGCGTCATAAATCGCCATCACGTCACCGCGTCGGATTGCCTGGTCGAGCAACTTTTGATCCGTGGCGCAATAGCCTGAAATGTTATGAAGTCCCATCTCGAAAAGGACGGGAGCCATACAGGCGGAGGGACCGACGAGGCTCACTTTGCATCGGTCTCCCGCGACTTCAAGCAAGCGCGGAAGCGTCTTGTTTGTCAAAGTGGAACCCGTAATAAAAGCGTAATCATGTTCGCGGAGAATGTACTCGGAGGCGGGATCGGGGTAATCACCCTTCTTTGGACGTCGTTCAATGATAATCAGGTCGGAAATGCCGCCGATCTTGCGCTCAATATGCGGGAAATGACCGACGACGGCGACTTTCTTGCCGGCAATTTCATCTTGGAACGCGATAAAAGCGTTCAGCTGTTTGCGTTTCTCCGGATCGATGGCACCCGTGCCGATCTCCAGACCGCGAAACCCGCCGAGAGCATTCACTTTTTCGACTGTGTTGTAATAGCAGTTCAACGCCGCCGTTCCGAGCGACGCCTCAAGGTAATTCCAAGATTTTACCATCGCAGCCATATCCTGCAACGACATGCCATCAACAGGATCGGGGAACTCTGGACCGGGTCCGCGCTCGTGTATGCACATGGCGATCCCCGAATTGTCACCGGAAAAGACTTCGCACCATGTCACGCCTTGCGTGTAGTAGTCTACTTTCCAAGAGGGATCGACGCCTTTAATCAGGGCATCATAAAGTCTCCACGGGTCATTGATCATCACGCTTCTCCTAGAGGAATTATCCTTTTCAACAATTATAACAGCCGCAGCGGCACAAAGCTTAATGTGTCAAATTCAGTTTGACCACTCGTCGCCTAATAGAGTACACTAATTTTACAGCTCGACTGTTATTCATTTTGTGATGAATGATTGCATAATGATTGAAGTGCAAGGGTCAGAGGATATGCTGTCGAGGTGTTTGACAGATGCCGTGATCGGCAATCACCTGCGAGGTGACGTCAATTTCAACGGGGTGGGACCGTGTCATGAGAACGACAAGGCATAGAGGCGGTAAAGCCGGAAGGGGTCTATGATACAATCTTTCGATTCCATGAATAAAAAACTGGTGGCTTCGGGGCGTCGGCGTGTCGCCGTCGCCGCCGCCCACGATGAAGATGTTCTGCTTTCGATCAACGAGGCGGCAACCTTGGGGATTGTCGATCCGATACTCATCGGTCACCGCAAAAAAATCATTGAAGCCGGTGATCGTTGCGAAGTACAAGCTGATAAATACGAAATCATTGAAGAGCCGGATGATATCGAGGCGTGCAACTTAGCGGTTCGATTGATACGCCAAGGACGTGCCGACGCCATTATGAAGGGGCTCGTCGGCACCGCCTACGTGCTCAAAGCGATCCTGAATCGCGAAACGGGAATAAGAGACGGAGAATTGCTTTCGCATATCGGTCTCTTTTTTATTCCGAAGATAAACCATCCCGTAATCGTCACCGACCCCGGGATGTGCATCGCTCCCGACGTCACTGAGAAAAAACATATCATCGAGAACGCCGTCAAAGTTGCGCACCTGCTTGGGATCGATGAACCGCAGGTCGCGTGCGTCTGCGCCCTTGAGAAAGTCAATCCCGCCATGCAGGCGACTGTCGATGCGGAAGAGCTTGTGCGGATGAATCGAGAAGGTAAACTGACGGGTTGCCGTGTGGGCGGTCCTTTCGCGCTCGACAATGCGCTCTTCACGGATGCCGCGCGCCGCAAAGGCATCGCCGACCCGGTCGCAGGGCATGCCGATATCTTGCTCATGCCGAACATCGAAGCGGGGAATGTTCTGTACAAGGCGCTCGCTTTCGTGTGCGATGCTCCCGGAGCCGGACTCGTTCTCGGAGCGAGTGCGCCCGTCATTTTGACATCGAGAAGCGATTTGAAAGAAGCGAAACTTAACTCGATCTCGTTGGCGCTTTATCTCGCCGCCGAGCAAGAACGGCGCAAGGTAAAATGGTAACGGCGGAGCGAACAGGAGAGATAGGGATGGCACGATTATTTATCATCAATCCGGGATCGACCTCGACAAAGATCGGCATTTACGAGAACGGAGGACTAACTTTCACGGAAACCATCCGTCACGGAACGGAGATGGAGCACCTGAAAGATCTCGAAAGCCAACTCCCCGTCAGGCAAAAGCTTATTCTCGATATCGTGGAAGAAAAAGGCATCAATCTCGATTCAATGGATGCGATCGTCGGGCGCGGAGGGCTTTTGCACCCGCTCGACGGGGGTGTCTACGAAGTCAACGATGCCATGATCGACGATATGGCGTCGTGCCGGTACGGATGGCATTCGAGCAATCTGGGCGGCATCCTCGCTCACAATATCGCAATCCGGCACAATCTGAAAGCGTACATCGCCGATCCCGTTATTGTCGATGAACTGGAACCCTTGGCGCGCGTTTCGGGTTGGCATACGATTGAACGCATTTCCATCTTTCATCCGTTGAATCAGAAAGCCGTCGCACGGCGTTTTTGCCGCGAGAAAGGCGGGTCACCGCAGGACTACAACCTGATCATCGCACACATGGGCGGCGGCATCTCCGTCGGCGCGCACCGAAAGGGAAAAGTCATCGACGTCAACAACGCGCTGTCGGGCGACGGCCCTTTCTCCCCGGAACGCTCCGGCGGACTCCCAATCTTTTCGCTTATTGAGCTCTGCTACTCAGGACAATACACGGAGAGCGAACTAAAAAAAGCGCTCGTTGGGGGAGGCGGTCTCGCTTCTTATTTCGGAACGAGCGACGCTCGTGAAGTCGAACATAGAGTGAAAGCAGGAGACGAAAGAGCACGCCTCATCTATGAGGCGATGGCGTACCAAGTCGCCAAAGAGATCGGCGCCGCCGCGGCCGTTCTCAAGGGCGATGTCGACGCCATCTTGCTCACGGGAGGCTTGGCTTACGGTGAGATTTTTGTGGACTGGATCATCGATCGTATCGACTTTATCGCGCCGGTCCACGTGTATCCGGGAGAAGATGAACTGACGGCGCTGGCGGAAGCTGTCGGTGAGGCGTTGGCGGGACGCGAACCGATTCGCGTCTACGAAAAGGAGTGAAGGCTTGAAGTTGCCCGAAAAGCAAATCACGATCATCTCCGGACATTACGGTACGGGAAAAACGGAGTTCGCCGTCAATCTCGCTTTCACTATGGCGCGCGACGGCCGAAAGACGGCACTCGCCGACCTCGACATCGTCAACCCCTATTTCCGGTCTTGCGAGAGAACACGCGAGCTCGAACGCGAGGGCATCGCCGTTTTTGTCACGTCGAACTTCGGCAAAGCTGACATTCCCGCCCTACCTCCCGACATCATGTCGATTTTCGTAAACCGGCAACAACAAAGCATCATCGACCTCGGGGGCGACCCCGTCGGCGCGCGGGTTCTCGGTTATTATCAACCGCAACTCGATCGAGTTGATTTCGATTTCTGGTTCGTGATCAACCAAAAACGCGTGGAAAACAGAACGATCGAAGGAGTCGTTCGCTACTTGCGGCTTACGGAAGTCGCGAGCAAACAGCGCATCACTGGGATCGTCAACAACACGCATCTAGGCGACGAGACAACGGCGGAAGTCATTTTGCGGGGCGATGAATTCGCGGGGAAGGTCGCGGAAGTCATTAACCTGCCAATTATTTGCACCGTAGGTGAGCGCTGTTTTGAAGAAGAATTGAAGAGCCGACTGAACGGCTCTTTTTTTGCAATCGATCGATATATGACAAAACCATGGGAGCTGAGTGACCACGAAGGAGGACAATTCGCATGGCAACAGGAAACGTAACGTTTCGGCTGGACTGGTGTAAAGGCTGCGGTCTTTGCGTCGAGGTCTGTCCGAAAAAAATCATCTTTCTCGATGAAAGTATAACGAACCGCAAGGGGTATCACCCCGCCACGGTCAAGGACATGGATCAGTGTATCGGGTGCGCCAACTGCGCACGTATGTGCCCCGATTCCATCATCACCGTGGAACGCGTATAGAGGGGGTTTGTATGGCAAAAGAACTTTGGAAGGGCAACGAAGCCATCGCGGAAGCGGCCATTCGCGCCGGATGTCGATGCTATTTCGGCTACCCGATCACACCACAGAGCGAAATTCCCGAATATATGTCTCTGCACATGCCTAAGGCGGGCGGAGTTTTTTTACAATCTGAATCGGAAATCGCCGCCATCAACATGGTCTACGGAGCGTCGGGCGCGGGTGCGCGGGTGATGACGTCCTCGTCCTCGCCCGGTGTCAGCTTGAAACAAGAAGGTATCTCCTATATGTGCGGTGCGGAACTACCGGGAGTCATCGTCAACGTCATGCGCGGCGGTCCCGGTCTCGGAACGATCCAGCCTGCACAAGGCGACTATTTCCAAGCGACGCGCGGCGGAGGCAACGGGGACTACAGGTTGATCGTCTTCGCCCCCGCCAATATTCAAGAAGTCGTCGACCTGATGCAGGAGGCCTTTGAGCTTGCCGACCAATACCGCATGCCTGTCATGATGCTTCTTGACGGCATGATCGGTCAGATGATGGAGCCGATCGAATGGAAAAAGCCGCCCGTATCCCCGGACGACTTGCCTGAAAAACCTTGGGCAACGACCGGTACAAAAGAGGGGCGCGCCCCGAACAACATCAACTCACTTTTTATCGACCCGGAGGCGTGTAACGTTCACAACAAGCGCCTTGAGGAAAAATACCGTCGCGTCATCGAAAACGAGCAACGATACGAAACGAACGATACGGACGGCGCCGAAGTCATCTTCGTCGCCTACGGCACGCCGGCGCGCCTCGCGCGCGCTGCCGCCGGACTTCTCGAAAAAGAGGGGATAAAAGCCGGCGTCTTCCGCCCGGTCACCGTTTGGCCGTACCCGTATGAAGCGCTTCATGAGGTAGCTCTACAGGACAGCGTCAAGGCCATTGTCACCGTTGAGATGAGTACGGGACAGATGGTCGATGACGTACGTATCGGCGTCAACGGCGTTAAACCCGTCTCTTTCATCGGACAGGCGGGCGGTGTCATTCCGACGCCTCGCGAAGTGGCAAATGCCGCATTGAACGCTCTGGGGAGGTAAAGACATGGCTATCGTCTATCGGAGATCGAAAGGTCTCACCGATGTTGAAACACACTATTGCCCGGGCTGCACGCACGGCATCATTCACAGACTCGTCGCCGAAACGCTCGAAGAGCTGGGCGTCCTCGGAAAGACGATCGGCGTCGCGCCGGTCGGGTGCTCCGTCTTCGCTTACGATTACTTTAATTGCGACATGCAGGAAGCGGCCCACGGTCGCGCCCCGGCTGTCGCGACGGGTATCAAGCGCGTACTGCCGGACAAAGTCGTCTTTACTTATCAGGGAGATGGCGACCTCGCCGCAATCGGTACGGGGGAAATCACACACGCGGCGATGCGCGGCGAGAACATCACGACAATATTTGTCAATAACGCCATCTACGGCATGACAGGCGGTCAGATGGCACCGACGACGCTTGTCGGACAGCGCGCCACCACGGCGCCGCTCGGGCGCGACAAGAGCCACGCCGGCTCACCGATTCGCATCGCGGAGATGCTGGCAACGCTTGACGGCGCAGCCTACATCGAACGCGTCACCGTCACATCGCCGGCAAACGTCATGAAAGCAAAACGCGCCATCAAGAAAGCTTTCGAACTGCAGCTTGAAGGGCGCGGCTTCACGATGATTGAAGTCCTGTCGACGTGTCCGACAAACTGGGGGTTGACTCCCGTCAAGGCACTTGAATGGCTGAACGAGAACATGATTCCCGTCTTCCCGCTCGGCGTTTACAAAGACATCACGAAAGAGGAGGCGTAAGATGGCTTATCATGAAATCATCGTAGCGGGCTTCGGCGGACAGGGTGTCATGTCGATCGGCACGACCATGGCGGAAACCGCCATGGCACAGGGCTTGAACGTCAGCTGGCTACCATCGTACGGACCGGAGATGCGTGGCGGTACGGCGAACTGCAACGTCGTGATCGCCGACACGGAAATCATCTCACCGATCGTCCTTGAGCCGAGTGAACTCATCGCCATGAATCAACCGTCACTCGACAAGTTCGAACCTGCCGTCAAACCCGGAGGCTTGATTCTCGTCAACCAATCGATCGTCGAACGCAAGGTTCAACGCGACGACGTGCGGGCAATCTACGTCCCGTCACTCGAAATCGCTTCGGAACTCGGCAACATGCGCGTCGCCAACATGACGATGCTCGGCGCTTACATCGAAGCGACAAAATACTTGAAATTTGAAACAGTCGTGGATATGTTGCGAAACATTTTCACAGGCAAAAAAGCTCACCTCGTCGAGTTGAATGAGGTCGCTCTCCAGCGAGGCGCCGATTGCGTAAACCGGTGAGCGTGATATAGACATCTTGCGGGCGGGCGGCGAGAGGGGCGCCGCACGCCCACTCCGCCAGATACTTCCCCGATCAACCTCAAAGGGAAAAGACGCAAGACGTATCCGACCCGCACAAGATTGATTTGAGAAAGGACAAACCATGGAAATTACGATTACCAGAACGCAAAATCCGAAAGCCAAGCCGACCGACGAAAGCAATCTCGGTTTTGCCCGCATCTTTACCGACCACATGTTTATTGTCGAATACGACAAAGGCATAGGGTGGCACGATGCGCGCATTGTGCCGTACGGACCGCTCTGTCTCGATCCGGCATCGCCGATTTTTCATTACGCCCAGGAAATATTTGAAGGAACAAAAGTCTATCGATTGGCGAATGGGGAAGTCGGCTCGTTCCGTCTCCACGACAACGCGCGCCGCATGAACCGCAGCGCCGATCGCACCTGCATGCCGGAACTTGACGAAGACTTTCAGATCGAAGCCATTTCGCGTTTAGTCGATCTCGACCGCAATTGGGTGCCGAGCAGCAAGGGAACATCGCTGTACATCCGACCGACAATGATTTCGGACGGCAATAGCCTCGGCGCGCACTCCGCGGATCGTTTTATCTACTTTGTCATCTGCGCTCCGTCGGGATCATACTATCCGGAAGGCATGAAACCGGTCCGGATCCGCATCGAACAGCGTTATGTCCGTGCCGTCAAAGGAGGCATGGGACGCGCGAAGACGGGCGGAAACTACGCCGCCAGCTTCAAAGCGACGAAAGAAGCGATGGATGCAGGATTCAATCAGGTTCTTTGGCTCGACGGGCGTGAGCAGAAATACGTGGAAGAGGTCGGCGCGATGAACATGATGTTCGTCATCGACGGAAAGATCGTTACGGCCGAACTCGGCGACACCATCCTGCCGGGCGTGACGCGTGACTCCGTCCTCACACTCGCCAAAGAGCGCGGTATGGTCGTCGAAGAGCGTCGCATCAGCGTGGACGAATTGTACGAGGCACACGCAAAAGGTCATCTCACCGAAGCCTTTGGTACCGGTACGGCAGCTGTCATTTCACCCGTCGGTGAACTCGAATACATGGGTAAATCGATCATCATCAACAACAGAGAAATTGGCCCCATGGCACAGCTATTCTACGACGCGCTCACCGCTCTCCATCGCCAGACCGTCGAAGACAGACACGGCTGGACAGCTGTAATACCGCGCTACGAATATTAGGAAAGAAATAGAAGAGATTAGTATGGGTGTTTCGGATAATCGCATGACGTTTGAACGCTTACAGCGAATCACGTTGGTTACACGGAGAATTTACTAGACAAAAAGATTTATTGGTAAATTGGATAAACTGTTTGAGTTAAGTCGTCGAGGCAACAGCCTTGGCGACTTTTATCATGATGGCACATTCGATGCGCTTTTTGAAAAGTTCGCAACCGAATTTATCGGTTCCGAGAAGACTGCCCGACATATGAAAAGCGTTCGCTGCGCAACCTCCTGCGCAATACAGTTTTGCCCAGCAATCGCGGCATGCGTCGCGGGCGAAGACATTGCATTTTCGAAACTCGTTCTGAAGATCTAATTCCGTCACGCCATCGTCAAGAGTTCCAATTTTGAAGGACGGATCGTCGACGAGCTGGTGGCACGGGTAAAGGTCGCCCGAAGGCGTCACGGCGAGATACTCCGTCCCCGCCCCGCAACCTGTAATCCGTTTATAGATACAGGGTCCGTGTTCGAGGTCAATCATGAAATGGTAGAACTCGAAAGGGTCGCCCTCGCGCTCGCGGCGCAACATCTCCTCGGCAAGTTTCTCGTATTGCGCCTTGATGATCGGTATATCCTCGTCCGTCAGCGCATAAGGCTCCTCCGGCCGACAGACGACCGGCTCCATGCTGATCTCGCGAAACCCGAGATCAAGCATGTGTAGAATGTCGTTCAAAAAATCCGTATTGAGATGCGTATATGTGCCTCTGACGTAATACGTACCGCGGTTTCGCCGGCGAACGAGCTCGAGAAACTTCGGTACGATACGGGCATAGCTGCCCTTCCCGCCGATATCAACACGAAAACGGTCGTGCACGTGAGGGCGTCCGTCGAGACTGAGGACGACATTGTGCATCTCTTTGTTCGTAAACTCGATCACATTGTCATCGATGAGAATGCCGTTCGTCGTTAAGGTAAAGCGGAAATGCTTGCCTGTTTCCTTTTCGATGGAACGCGCATAAGCGACGACTTCCTTGACCATTTGCCAGTTGAGAAGCGGCTCGCCGCCGAAAAAATCGACTTCCAAGTTTCTCCTCGATCCCGAACACTCGATGAGAAAATCGATCGCTTTCTTCCCCGTTTCGAGAGACATGAGCGCCTGCTCTCCCTTGTACTTGCCCTGCCCGGCAAAACAGTATGAGCAATCGAGATTACACGTGTGGGCGACATTAAGGCAGAGCGCCTTGATGATATCGTTATCTTTCCGATAACTCGTCGCCAAGTCGCCATACGGACAAGAGGGAGATTCAATCAGCGAATATTGCTCCTTAGACTGCGATTCAACACTCGCTCCTGAGCGCGATCCGTCAAACAGTCGCGCCGCGTAATCAGCACGGGAGAACAGCTTCTGTTGATCGACCAATTCCTGCACATCGTCGAGCGCCGAACGGATGTCATCGTGGTCGAAGCGATCCGACAGCGCGTGCACGATGCCGTCACGATCCGATTTTTCGTACAACGAAACAATCTCGTAGACGAGATCGTCTACGAGATGAATACTTCCGCTGTCAACATCCAACACGATGTTGTAGCCGTTCAGTTTATATTGATGTACCATCTGCCTATTCCGTCAGAAACCGACGCACCGGCTTTTCGGCATGGTGCGACAACCTTGCGGTCTACCGCCATATTCAGAACGACGCTTAGTCGCGCTCCTGCTCACACTGCTGATTCGCGACACCGCAAGATGTTTTGCAGGCAGACTGGCAAGATGTCTGGCACTCGCCGCAACCGTCACGCCCGTCCGCATCGATCAGTTTACGTGTCGGTAAAGTAATGATTCTTTTTTTATCTGACATGGTAAAAACCTTCCTTCTATCGGCTCTTGTCTTGTACCACTATATCACGCCGGCGACGCGCATGCGCATTAGTCAATCGATCCTTCGCGCTCCCACTCTTCCCAGCGAAGTCGAGAAGCTTGTCAAAAGGGTGAAATGCACAACACCGCCTAGTTCGCGTCGGATGTTGATTGTTTCTGCCGGCGATCGATCAGTTTCTCCGCAATGGCGAGCAGAATGAACTCCAGACCGTTGACGATAAGCGCAATCCCGATCACCACACCGATAAACGTCATGCCAACCGTCGGCGATAAAATCAGCACGACGCCCGCAATGAGAAGCAAGATTGCCAGAACGAACGTTACTATAAACAGTTTCGAACTGAAAGACCTATACTTCACGGAAGAGATCAGCGAATAAACGGCGTAAGCGATGAACCACAAGCCGATCGCATAGATCAGGAAGAGCCACGTCTCATCGGGTTTGGCGATAAGAATAATGCCGAATATGAACAGCAGGCCCGCCAACACCAGCACAAAGGAGCTCAACCACCCCTTCTCCTCGCGAATGCGCAAATAGCGCATGAAAAAACCGACACTGCTGACGATCGAAACGACCCCCAACACGATCAGAACAAACTTAAGCGTTCCCTGAGGATTCGCAAGCGTGAAGATGCCCGCCGCAAACAGGGCGACACCTATCAGCATCAACTCCCAGAATACTCTTTTCGGCGATTTTATCGCCTTATCTTTTACGTTTTCATCCATTTTGAAACCCTTACTTTCCGGCGATACCGACGCCCTCAATGGCAACCCACGGTAGCACGGAACTACCGTCTTTTACGACTTCTTTCGAAAGCGCTTTGATGTTCATAAGAAACTCAGCCAAATTGCCATTGACCATCGTCTCGCTCAACGCCTCTTTGATCTCACCCTTTTCAATCAGAAAGCAGTTTTTTGCGACGCCAGAAAAATCGCCCGACGCACTTGGTGCTCCGGCAGACAAACGCGCGACGACGAGCCCTCGCGCAATACCGCGAATCATGGTCTCGAGCGACTCCTCACCGGGTTCCACGATGAAGCTGCCGAGCGATGAAGTGGGCGCTCTCCTGTGACCAGTTTTGCGAGCGGCGTAATCGCTGAGATGAAACTGATTCAGAGTGCCTCGTTCAATTAAATAGTAATCCTCTGCGAGATAGCCTTCCGATGTGTAGCGTTGACCGGCAACGATATCGGGGTGTAGCGGCGCAAGTTTCAGACTCAACTTCTCGTTTGCCACCTGTTGTCCAATCTTCTCACGCCAGAGACTCGTACCGTCCAGAATCACGCCATCGGAAGCGTAGGTTCCAATGCACGCCGCGAGCAGGTCACCAAAACAATCCGGAGTCAACAAGACCGTACCAGTGAACTTGTCGTCCATCGCCTTCGTGAACACTTGCCGTGAAATGGCGGCGAGATCCGATTCAAAACTTCCGAGTTCAATGAAAGGCGTGTCGAGGTCGAGCATCTCCGCGGAGGTCGAGAAGAATGATGACGTCGTTTCTTTTTCCGTCGCGTTGAACAACAAGTCGACAGAGTACACGCCGCGCCGTGAGAAAAACCGGCTTCCCGTCGAATAGAGACTTACGCCCTCTCTCAAGGTGTGCGTTGCAACGAGTGACCAGACACTGATGAGAGGGAAACGCGCGCGGATATCGGCCAAAAATTCCTCGCAACGCTCGAATAATCTTTCTTCGGCACATGTGAGCGGGCCAGTCTCGAAGAGCTGCTCCGGTAAAGGTGGAGCGAGTTGCCACGCCTCATCGGGATCCGCGGCTTGCGCCGATTTCAAACAATTGGCGGCGCCTTCACGTATGGCATCTTTATTCACAGTATTTTGGGACAGAACACCGCGTCGTCCGCCTATAATCGCCATATATCCGACGGAATCGTCAAAGATCGTTCGATATAAACTAAACTCTCCCCACTCCGCCGTCAATTCGCGCATCACCGTGCGAGAGACAGTGCAAACGGCCCGGTCGGCACCGCCTTCACGTAATGCGGACAGTCCGAGTTGCGCCATTTTTTCCATTGATCTCATGCTTTGCCTCCCATCGTCAACCGGCAACGAATGTGCGGGCCACCGATTCCTACCGCCATTGGCTGTTTCTTTCCACAAAAACCGGAACTCTCCCACTCCACTTCATCGGAGACCATATCGACCGTCTTCAACATCTCAAAGGCGACACCGGAGATCGTCGTATCAAGCATGGCGCGTCCAAGCTTGCCATTCTTAATCTCATAACCGATCGTCACGCCGAACATGAACTCACCTGTCATGTCCGCCTGTCCATTGCCCGACGCAACTAGATAATATCCGTCATCCACCGAGGCAATCATGTCCTCAAACTTGTCGTCTCCAGGCACAATCACCGTGTTGCGCATACGGATCAGCGGCTCGTCAGAGAAAAGCCACGCGCGCGCATTGCCGCGAGGCGTCATGTCGAAAAGGTCGGCCGACTGGCGACTGTTCAAGTACTCCGTCAGGATACCGTCTCGAATCAATACGGCGTCTTCGGCTTTTACGCCTTCGTCGTCAACATAGACTGGAAGAGGTGTCGGTTTGTCAAAAGCCGTATGAGCGTAATCGACCATCGAAACCTTCTCCGAGGCGACCTGTTTTCCGAGCAAATGTGCCGACACCGATCCGCTCTGAACGAGATCAGCTTCCACCGTATGACCGACGGCTTCGTGAGCGAGCATACCCGCCATACGACCAGATAAAATGCACGTAGTCTCCCCCGCCTTCGCGTAGACGCCTTCGCATTTTTGCAGCAGCTGTTCATACAGCGTATCAATTTTCTCTTTCACAATGCTAAGATCGATAAAATTACGATCGATCGTGCCGAAACCGCCAATCGATGTCATCACGTCAACAGGAGTGCCCACGGCTGACTTGGCCGTCAATATGACGTACACATAACTTCTGGGCGTAACGACATGTGCATCGTATCCATTCGAAACGGTAATCACTTTCTCGACTGAGTCGCTATACGCGGTGACGCGTCGACTGATAATGTTCGGGCAATGAGCGAGGATGTACGCATCCACGGCGCGACAGAGCTCAATGTAAAAAGACTGCTCCGCATCGCTAATGGAATCCTTTAGTTCCATCCTGCCGCTCGGTACGGATGAAAGTCGATTCTTCGTCGGTTTTGCGTGTTTTTCGAGAAAAAGTGCATTGCTCGATGCTTCCTTCAACACGCTTTCCATCGACTCTTGCGTATAGTTTCCCTTTGATGAGAAACCGTAGAGACCGCCGCGCCGCACACGCGCGCTCACGCCTTTATAATCTTGACGGGCGTTGCCGATCATTTGACCGTCAAGAAAAGAAACGCGCCGACTGGAGTTATGCTGTGCGCGCAACTCGCTTTCCGCGCCGTCGATGAAATATCTTTTGTATTCAAATAGAGTATCGCTAAGCATAAACGACCTTTCCTTCAGTATTCTACGGAATTATGATACTACGAATCTAAGCCGCAACGTCGTAGCGGTGATGCCTTCGCTCACCGAAACACAAAAGAAAATCTGCAAATAATTGTTCAGCTCAGTTGCCTGCTGTTCTCGAATTCGTCTTGTGCCATCTTCCGATACTTATCCATTTTGATTTTGAAAAGCTGGGCGCTTGTCGGAGGCGTGTACGTGATGGCGTTCGCACCCGCCTCAATCGTCCTGAGAATTGTTTCATCCGTTGAGCCGCCTGTCGCGATGATGGGGATCGTCGGATAACGTTTGCGAATGCTTTTGACAATGTCGACCGTGCGTTCAGCTCCGCTCACATTGAAGATTTGAACGCCTGCCGCAACTCGCGAATCTATATCCATATACTCCGAAACGATTGTGCAGACGATGGGCGTATCGACAACCGCCCGAATGTCGCGTATGGTCTCGAGTGTTGTCGGCGAGTTAACAACTAGACCGATAGCGCCCTGCGATTCGGCGAACATGGCGATCTGAGCGCATCGTTTGCCGCCCGTCGTGCCGCCGCCGACTCCGGCAAAAACGGGCGCAGGTGAAATCCCTATGATCGCGCTCGTAATGGCGGGGTGTGGCGTGAACGGATAGACAGCGATCAGCGCATCGGCGTTGTGATTGATCGCTTGCGCCACATCTGTCGTAAAGATGATCGATTTAATGCGCTTCCCAAAAATCCGAATACCGGAACATTCGGTGATGATACGCGGCATCTCGATGATATCTCCGCGAAGTGGTGACGAAATCTCCGGGATGTATTTTCTTCCTTTTGAAGATTGAATGGTCATGACGGCTCCTTTCTTTAATGATTAAAGCGACCTCTAGGTCGGAAGTGGTTATCTCACGTTGTTTCCTGCGATAATCGCAAAACAGTGACCGGAACGATAATTGATGTTGTTAGTTACACTAATTATACAATGCGTTGCCGATATAAAAAAATTAGCAATGTACTGTAAAAGTCATTTATCCTAAGGTGTACAATTTTTCAACTATATATGAATTATTGTCACCTGCTTGTTTTTTCCTCCATATCCGCGCACCCCCCGTGTGCAATTTTTCAACTTTATGTGTAGCTTTTTCAATCTTAATTGAAAAATTGCACACCTATCTGTGGATCTCGTCCTTCTTATTCACCCCCGCAGCACAGTTTTTCAACCTTAATTGAAAAACTGCACACCTGATTTGAGTCAGGCCTCCTTTTAGTTAATAAGTTGACACTTGATTGTCGACTGACTATCATAAATTCACGTTTCAACTGTTCTTTGGAAACGGCTAATAATTGTATACAATTCCCCTCGTGAAGGAGGTCTTTCATGTCAGAGCAAACCATTGTGATTATCGGAAGCGGAATCGCCGGGCTTTCAGCAGCCGAGGCTGCGCGGAAGCAGGATCCCGATGTAAGGATAATTCTTCTGTCGGAGGATGCGAACCTTCCTTATCACAGGCCGCGTCTTCCCGGTGTCGTCATGGCGCCGGACACAATCGATAAAGTGTTTCTGCACGATCAGGCGTGGTATGACGACCGTCAATTCGATCTTCGCTTAGGCACGAAAGTCGAATATGTTGACGTAAACAATCAGCGTATCGCGCTGACCGATCTTTCAACCATTGATTACGACAAACTGATTTTAGCGACCGGAAGCCGTAGCTTTATGCCGCCAATGCCAGGCAACGACCTGCCCGGCGTCTTTACGCTCTGGACACTCGACGACACGATCGAGATTTCCGACTTTATCGAAGACGGTCAAACGGCAGTCGTCATCGGGGGCGGTCTGCTCGGACTTGAAATAGCGTACGCCTTAAAAAAGCGCGGTCTCGACACGACGATTCTCGAACGCGGTCAGGCGTTGCTCTCAAGGCAACTTGACCCCCGCGCGAGCGCCATGTTCCAAGAGCAGGTCGAGCGTCTCGATATCAATGTAAGAAAGGAAGCGTCTGTCGCGGAGATTTTAGCTAATCCCGAGACGGGAAAAGTGTCCGGCGTGAAACTGACGGACGGAACCGTCCTTGCGACCGATCTCGTTCTTGTCTCGACGGGAGTGCGAGCACGTGTTGAAGTAATGGACGGGGTCGATATTGAGATTGATCGCCGTTTCGTGACAAACAATCGCATGGAAACGAACATTCCGAATGTTTACGCGGCAGGCGATTGCGCCCTGATGGACGGGATTTGGTACGGCCTTTGGTCCGTATCGACGCGAGAAGGAAGAGTTGCGGGCGTGAATGCCGCCGGGGGCGATGAAATATGTGTCATCCCTCCGCAACCCTATCTCGTCAACACGATGGAAACGCGGGTCGCGTCCGCCGGCGACATTGCGCCGAAAGGTCCGGAAGTGACTTCTCAGATTTCATTCGATGAAACACAACTCACCTACGACCGACGCAATTTTATCGGCGACAAGCTCGTGGGTTATATTTTGTTGGGAGATACGACACCGTTTTCCATGCTTAGCCGCGAGCTTCAGAACAGTTAGAATACAGACATCCGCCCGTTCCGATGAGGGGTAGCGGGTTTTTTGTTACGTTCGCTTTTACTTACATCAGGAGCGAGAAGATGAGGGAATATGCCTTGGCACGATCCTTTTACAGAGCGAGGGAAAAGATAAATGCTACCGCTTAGAGATAGTCAACCGAGTCGCAGAATACCCTTTATCACCGTTATTCTCATTATTTTCAACGTTGTGGTTTTTATCTACCAGCAGAGGCTCGACCTTCCTTCCTATTATGATTTTTTAGATCGGTACGCATTCACACCGGCGGAATTTCTCGAGGCGATACGAGCGGGGAAATTTTACTTCCCACTGATCACCAGTATGTTCTTGCACGGAGGAATTGCGCATCTCCTCGGCAACATGTGGATGCTCTGGATTTTCGGCGACAACGTGGAAGATTATCTGCGACCGGTCAAATACATTTTGTTCTACCTCGCAACCGGGATCATCGCGATCCTAGCGCACACGCTTGCGGATTTCAATTCCGACATCCCCACGCTCGGGGCGTCGGGCGCCATCGCCGGCGTGATGGGAGCGTATCTCATTTTGTATCCGCATGCGAGAGTGATGACATTAGTGCCAATTGTTCCGTACTTTGTCACAATCCCGGCGCCGATTTATCTCGTCATCTGGTTCATCATTCAGCTTATTTCAGGTTTTACGCGCGGGGCGAGCGGTATCGCGTGGTGGGCTCATGTTGCCGGCTTCCTAGGCGGGCTTATCATCTGCGTCGGCGGTAGAAACCGCCGCAAGCGACAGGAACATGCCTCAAGCTGAACGAAGGAGATAACCGGTGATTCTCGAATGCATTGCCACGAGTCTAGCCGACGCCCTCGCCATTGAGTCGAGCGGCGGCGATCGCATCGAGCTCGTCTCCTATCTTGAACATGGAGGTTTTACGCCGAGTGACGGCCTTGTGAGAGCTGTCCTTGATGCTGTCAGTATTCCCGTCGCCGTCATGCTACGTCCAGAACAAGACTCCTTCCATTATTCGGAAAGCCAATTGTCCGTTATGAGGCGCGATGCCTTGCGGTTTCAGGAATTGGGTGTCCGGCGCGTTGTAACAGGCATACTCGATGAAGACGGGATCGCCGATGTCACGACACTTTCGCGGGTACTCGAGGGAACTGATTTTGATGTGACGTTTCACCGCGCCATCGATGAAAGCTCCGATGTCGCGGCTTCACTCGAGTGCATCAACAAATATCCGCGAATTACACATATCCTGACATCGCTCGGTCAAGGGTGCGTCGATGAGAACCTCGACTGCCTGCCGTGGTACTTGGAACATGCACGACCGAGGCTTATTCTCGGAAGCGGTATTACGCACGGCAATGTCGAGCATATTCAACAATCGTTGCCGTCGAAAGAGATCGACCTCCATGTCGGGACTGCTTTACGATTTGGCGTAGCGTCCAACCCCGTCGACGCACAGAGCCTGAGAGAATTCGTTAAGATCGTCAAGAACCTTAACCTACATGATGAAGTCCACGTAGAAAATGAATCCTCCGCTCAAGAAGTTACGATCGACCGAACGCTCCGCGTTTTCAAGGATGCCGGTTTCGGGCTATTTATTCATTTCGGTCTCTATTCGCTGCTCGGCGGTGAGTATAGGGGAAAGGTGACACCTTTCTTGGCGGAGTGGATCAGGCTCTCTCTCGACATTCCCGACAATGAATATCGTCAGCTAGCCGCGTCTTTCAATCCGACAGCCTTCAATGCCGATCATATCTGCAACTTCGCGCGCACTTGGGGCATGAAGTATATCTGCCTGACGGCGAAACACCACGACGGATTCGCGCTATTCGATTCGTCGGCTGACTCTTTCAACAGCGTCGCCCTGAGTCCCCTCGGACGCGACTTCGTCCGCGAAATGTCGGAAGCGTGCGCAAGGCACGATTTGCTCTTTTGTGTCTACTATTCACAAGCGCAAGACTGGGATCATCCGGGAGGGCTACGTGCCTATCAGGAGGCTCCGCCCGCTCCTTTGTTCACACAATACCTCGAAGAGAAATGTATCCCGCAGCTGCGAGAACTCCTGACGCAATATGGGCCGCTTGCGATGATCTGGCTTGACACGCCGATGTCCATGACTCCCGCCCAGTGCCGACAAGTCAAAGACCTCATACGTTCGCTGCGGCCGTCCTGCCTGATTTCCGGACGCATCGGATGCGATCTGGGGGACTACATCACGACGGGTGACAACATGCTGCCGCGATCTTCCCAAAAGAAACTGTGGGAACTCCCCGCCACGCTGAACGGCTCATGGGGTTATAAGCGTAGCGACCAAAACTGGCGCACCGCACAAGATGTCATACGGCAATTGACAAAGGTCAGGACCCGAGGCGGCAATCTGCTTCTCAATATCGGACCGGATGGAACCGGAGCCATCCCAGAGCCGTCGATCGATGTCCTCAATGAAACGGGAGAGTTCCTCCGGATGTACAGTGACGCTTTTTATGGAACATCGGCATGCCCCGATTACCCTTACGAACAGGATGACTTTTACTTGACGGAAAAGTGCCGCCGCGTCTACATCCATCTGCGACGCTTGCCATCAAACAACAAGCTCCGACTTTACCATGTAGAGAACAAACCGACCTTCGCAAAAGATCTGTCAACGGGATTCGAACTTGAGATCGCGACCATGAGAGATTTGGAAGGTCACGCGTGTTGGAACCTCGACGTGACCGAGGCAGAATCAGCGCTCAACCGCTCTTTGATGCGCTGGGGGAGCGCCGTCATTGAAGTCGGAATTGAAGAGGACTCAATCCATATAAGCGATTTTTAATGCTCTCGCACAAAGCTTGTCGGACGAGGCGTTGACACGCATCACCGTTGGACTGCCACAAAAACAAAACTTGTGAGGAGTATTCTGAGACCTTTAAGTGGAATATTGTTTTCGGAATACCCGCGAATTTCATCTAAACATAACAGATAAGCCTCGCAAAAAAGCTTGCCATTAAATTCCTTCAAACAAAACGATTGTAAGAATCCTCAAGCTCTTCATTTTTACATCTCCCTCGCTTTCACTGCGAAATATACGATTTCATCAGGACAGCCATTCCCAATCGGTGGTCAGTATTTCAATAAAATATTGATCCACCTCGTTTGCTTCGTCAAAAAACTCCGAGATAAGCTCTTTAACCTCATTTCGAGCGCGATGAACAGCATGGCGCCCACTACGAATCGCTTCTCTTTTTCTTCTACTAAAAACACGAACAATCCTTTTCGTCCGGTTGAGCAAATCAAAACAAGCATCAGCAGTTTCAAGCAAGTTGGCTATAATACTCCCGCTTGCACTTGATTGTACTATTAGCAGTTTCCCTTTCGCCTCAACCGCATCGTATCCAAGCCCGATTGAAAGGAAATAGAGCGTTCCTACTTTCATCACTGTACAGAAGCATACCTCTACCTCATCATTGCCCATGCATCAGATAACTTCATTATAAGGTTGCCACGATTCCCCCGGACAGTTTTTCTTTCCGTAACCATAACTTGGGGCGACATTGTGAATTGAAATACTGATATTTTGTTTTTGCTTATGAAATGTCGCAAAACAAATTGCATGTTTGTTCAGACTCTGCGACATTCTCGTTTATTCCATAAAACCGAGTTTCTTCATCGCGGTAAAAAACACGTCAGCTTCTATTATAGGTGTTTCATTTTGACGCCAAAAAGCATAATTCCAACGTTCTTCCGACAGCTCCCCACTACCGCCGCAATCACTTTCAGTATTGTAACTCACAGAAAAAACCGTTACATTTGAATATCCATTGTATTCATACGCTTCATTTGAATTTACAAAAAATGAAACGGCATAAATATCCTTTTCATTCCAAGACGAAATGACATCACGCAATTTGTTTTCAAGATATGCTTGCAAATCGACCATTTGAAAAATCTCCTCATTCAATTTCTTAATGATTGAATGTGGTTGTCATTTTCAGTCTCCTTTGTAGAGAAAACCCCCAGCCCTTTTGAGAAAAAGCACTCAACTTAACCCGCACCCTTTCAAAACGGCGCTGTGAGAGGAGGAAGTTAATCTATTCTACGCTCTTCACGCAATTTCATTAAATCGTTTTCCATATAATCAATGCTTTCGCAAATCACTGTTATGTTATCGCCTGATGTCATTTCGAGCCCCACTGTGAAAAAATCAATGTCTTTATCCAGCAGAAAGCCTATAAATGAGTTTTGCTCCAATTCGCTTTTCAATGCTTTTAACTTAGTTTCAGCTTCATCTAAATAGATGCACGCAATTTGATTTGATTCTTCCCCAAACTCACATCCTTGCACATCAAGGTAGATTACATTCAAAAAGGAGAATGTGAAATACTTATCTACCATGATGGTTTGGGAATTACTAATTGTTTGCCTAATGGCGAGGCTTAACTCCTTTTCAGTGTAGTCATAACTGCAACCGATAAAGATGCCTTCGTTCAGACAGATGTCTTTTATCAGTTCTCGATTTGTGTAATCAATAATCATTTACTCAACCTCCGGGGAATCTGCCTCTTGCTCTTCACGCAATTTCATTAAATCGACTTCCAGATAATCAAGGCTTTCGCACATAATTGTTATGTAGTCACCCGATATCATTTCAATTCCGACTGTGAGGAAATCAATGTTTTTATCCGGCATCGCGTTTCGATATGACTCACAAATCCGTTTCGCTTCGCTTTTCAAATCTTCTAACTGAGTCTTTTCTAATAAGAATATGCAGGAAATGTCCTCTGAACTCCCCCAAAACTCACACCCTTTCACGTTGAAATAGAGTATCTTGTGAAACTTGAGGATAAAAAATTTATCTATTATTTGTCCATGATACGCAACATTGATGTTCTGCCTGACTTCTAGGTACAATCTCTTCCTGGTATAGTCATAACAAAACCCAACAAAGTATCCGTCATGCAGATAAATGTCATCTATCAGTTCTCGATTTGCGTAATTAATAATCATGTTATCCTCCCGCGGAAGAGATTGAAGCTTTTCAAGCAAATAGCGGTTTTCACGCCAAAAGACATAATGCTTATCACAAGTTTTATAATACTCTTGTAGCTTTTCAGTCAGTTTTTCCTTGATTTCTTTTGGCAGTTCCGCTTCCAATTGTTTGTTGTCAAGCAACTCTGACAAATAATCTAACCAAATCAGATATTCATCGTTGTTTGAGTCGTAGATATAGTTAATGCACTCTATAAAAGGTCCTTTCAACTTCTTTCCCGGAATCATCTTTAATCGATCGAGTATCCGTGACGCACCAGGCCAATTCAAGTCATATAACCACTCTAAAAAGCTATACAAATGTGGCTCTAATTCTGCATCAGTTTTTTCACACAAAACTTCCGCACATTCTTCCCAAACAGGAGCTGGCGGCATAATTAACAAAGACAAGTCCCTGATTTCTCTCGCTAAACGAAATCCCTCGGCTCGAACTTCCTCTGTGCTGTCCCAATCCAGCATTTTGTAGATGTCTTGTATATCGTTCATGTTCAGCGACCCGGCAACTTTATTACAACTCTTTTAACAGCATTCGTCCATACTGACGAAGGACCTGCATTGTACCAATCCTCCAAAGTTCCCCCAACGGATCTGAACACTGACATGGTTGTCCCTTGGCCGGTAGAAACGTATCCATCAGCACTGATAAATCGTCCAATCTCCGGATCGGAGAATCAAAAACGCTTGCTTCTTAATGTTTTCTGTAAGGGGTGAAAGATTCACTGATTAATTAACATGCCTACAGGGTGAAAGATTCACTGGTTATTGACATCCTTCCCTTGCCACATGTTTGTCGTAGTGGTACACCAATGTTTCGCATCTTGAACCTTTAGTTTTTGCGACTCTGATATTTGGCAGCGTATACATAATGCCGGCAAACAAAGCTCCCCAATCATTACAGAAAGCTTGGCTTGATCCATAGTGCAATTATTTTTCCGTCTACAATACTTACGCCAGTATTTCTGTTAAACTCGACATTAACAGAATTACATGGCAATAAATATGTCCCAATGCATATTACTCCCTGTTTTCTGTCGTAGTATGTCTTCCAATCAACTGCATAATCCATTCCCATACCTAATTGTGGCTCAAAGTCAAACTCGACTTGTACAGCACATTTTACAAATTCCGGGCAAGAAAGATGAGCCTCTATCCAAGTGTTTTGCGGATTAAATCCCGAAACACAACATAATGTTGATGTGTTCAAGGATATGTCCAGACTTGTATAATTTCCTTTAATCATAATTGAAAACTCACTTGGTATTTCAGGAATGCTGCTAAAAGACTGATCTTTTTTAATGTATATGGGATCATAATTACACTCAGGTCTTAATTTGTTGGCAAAAAATATCATAGCTTTCACCTCATTTATATGGTTTAAATAGCCAATGGATAATTTGGTTTTTGGCAGAGTCAATTACCAATTCCCATGTCATACTTATTTCCTCTGACATGCTTGTTTCGCCTTCGCGTTGGCAAGCCGCGAAAAGAAACGCGCTGACTAAAATGATTGCAAGAATCCTCAAGCGCTTCATTTATCACACCCCACTTTCACAGCAAAATATATGGTTTCGTCATCATAGTAAGTACTCGGATCTACACATCTCTCCTTATGGGGATAAGTCAAGTGATGTATCCAAGTATTCTCAAAAACTCATTTAAATCATTAACAGCATCTTCCGTATCATCAAAAAGTGAAACGGTCAGAGAGGATTTCTTCAGCGGATTTAGGGACCAATTCCTTGCAATAGATGATATTGGCCAACTAACCGTAAGTGTATTGCCTTCAACAACATCAACACATAAAGGTTTGCCATTTTTTTCTGCGCTACAACTAAATGCGCAAGTATAACCATTAGAAAAGGGCAACCTTTTCAGTGACACATTACCGTTGTTATACCAATATTGCTCTAATCGAATGTCGCAGCCGTATTTATCGAACTTGCTTCTGTAGGTTTCTACAAGCGCAGAAAAAACCTCAACCATGCTATCTTCATGAGTGCATATTATTGTTTCAATATCGGGAGAATAAGAAAATCTCATCCTAATCTCCTCCCGAACAGCGACCAATCAAATTGCACAGAAACCATTTTCTAAAGTCACTTGAAAGGATTTTAGAATTTGCATATACATTTATGCCTTTTTTCCCTTTTCGAAATCCTATCCCCATCACCATAACAAGATGCCCCCCATTGCTATTTTATAGAGTCAATACACCACAGTCTCATAATATTTGAGTGCGCTTATAAATATCAGAAGAGGTTAATTGAAAATCATCCTCTGCCACTTTTTATACATATCTACTAAGTCGTTTTTATTGTGGCTATTATCAAACAAATTACATGCAATTCCTCGGACAGTGAAAACAGGATCAAAAGATGCTTTAAAAAGCGGATCGAAATCTCTGTCTTCAAATCCCATTAAAAGAGGCCTATTTGCAAAAGAATCTTTTTTGATATCGGTATGATAGCCCCAATAAATACTGGCATTGTTCTTTACTATTACCTCCCCAAAGTACATAGCAAGATCTCTTATCACATACTCTGTTTCAAGTGTGAATTGTTCTAATTGTTCTTGGATTATGTTATTGATAAAATCTTTTGGTTTGCCCTTTAATTGAACCTTGATTTCATCAAGCTTCTCTTTGGGCGTTTTTTCGATATCTGCCACTTTCAAAAACCAAGACCAAATTTCAATCAAAGAATCAACTGAATAATCCAATCGGGTATTTGAATATTTCTCTAAATAGAATGTTCTCTTGTCTAAATTACTTGTAAACCAGTTAAAATAATCCTCGGCTTCATTTAATGAAAATGTTTCAAATGGTTTTGTAATTGGTGGAATTAAAATGTCATAATCCAATTTCTTCTTTTGCCAATACATAATATCCCCTCTTTATTCTTTTTCATCGCCACTTCCAACTGCAAAATAAACAGATTACATCTCCCTGCCAGTTGCCATCTCAAGACAGTTTTCGTCTCAAATTATAGCCCTATGGCTAGCCCCTGTGATCGGCTTAACAAAAATTGATACACCGCTTATCCCAAACGAAATCTTGCTTGGATAATGCCAACCCGTTATGTGTTACAAGGTCGTCACACCATTACCCGGACAGTTTGTCTCTCAGAATAGGTATGCTACTAGCAAACAGTTTACAAACACATCCTATTACCTCGATTTCCACGCATTTATACACAGATCAACCGGACTACACAGGGGGCTTTCACTCTCCATAAAGGCACCATATCCGGCACACGAACTTTAATGATCGTTATCTTTTGTTTCTCTTTCACTATTGCAATCGATTCGCATTAAGATTATAATTGTTTCGAAAATGAACGAAGAGAGAAATCGAACATGGCGAAACAGGCAAAGAATCATGCTCATCGGCGTATGACACATCAGCGCCAAGTCATTTCCGATTGCCTCAAGACACTGAATCACCCCACTGTCGATGAAATTCAGACATGCGTCAACCGGACAGCGCCCACGATCAACAAGGCGACCATCTATCGAACCATGAACCGCATGGTCGAGGACGGCGAGATCATTCGTATCGTCGGCGACGACGGGGCGTTCCACTACGACGCCACACTCGACGCCCATTACCATATGCTTTGCGAAGAATGCGGCGCGCTTTCCGATGTGGATATGCCCGTTCTTCCCCAGATTGATCAGTATTTCCCCCCAGACAGCGATTTCCGGCTGACAGGACACGACGTTATTTTTAGAGGGATCTGTTCAAAATGCCGCGCGAAAAAGGCGGGACGAAACCGAGCTGAAACGGGACAAAATTGAAGCGGAACCGAACTGAGGCGGCGATGTAACTGAATCGGGACCGGACCAAGACAGGACGGAACTTGGCTAAGACGCATACACGTCAAATTAATTAAATACCCGGTGTGAAACGCCGATTGTATTCTACAAGGATGATCACAAGGTGAGCAATCACCGGAGATAGATAAAAACCGTAATAACAAACAAAAAGGAGAGAGAATATGGATCTTAAGGGAACAAAAACCGAAGCAAACCTGCAGGAAGCATTTGCCGGCGAGTCTATGGCACGCAACAAGTACACATACTACGCCGCGAAAGCGCGCGAAGATGGCTATGAGCAGATTGCTGACTTTTTCGAGGAGACGGTAAGAAACGAAATGGAACACGCCAAGCTCTGGTTCAAGCTGCTCAACAACGATGAGATTCCGGGTACGCTCGAGAACCTAGCCGATGCGGCGGCAGGCGAGCGCTACGAGTGGACTGAGATGTACGATACTTTCGCAAAAGAAGCCGAAGAAGAAGGTTTTAAGCGTATCGCCACACTCTTCCGTATGGTCGCCGCCATCGAAAAACATCATGAGGAGCGCTACAACCGCCTGAAGGCGAACATCGAGGAAGGCGCAGTCTTTGAGCGTGAGGACGCGGAGACTGCATGGATCTGCGCCAAATGTGGTCACATCCACGTCGGCAAGAAAGCGCCCGTCATTTGCCCCGTTTGCAAATACGAACAAAAGTATTTCCAACTCGTCGCTACGAACTATTAAGCCGATTCATGTAACTTCGAAATGCGAAGCAGGTCATGCGCGGATAATCCGAAACCGCCCTGCATTTCGTACCGCAAATCGTCGAGCGAAGCAAACCATGCGCGGATAATCCGCTCGACTTCCCCCGATGGGGTCGTCGGATTATCCGCTTTTCTTTTCGCATAATGAAAATCTAAGAGCGTCGATAATCATGCTATGATTTAGACAAACTGAAAGGCGCGGGGAGCATGAGAAAGCTGTCGAGAAAAAACGCACGTCTCTGGGTATCGCTGATGACTTTTTCCGCGGGCTTTATAAACGCGGAAACACTGCTCGGACCGGCTTTCACCTCATCGCACCACACAGGAAATCTCACGCATTTGGCCTCTGCGCTCAAAAACGGGCGATGGACGCTCGCTCTCACTTATCTCGGCATGATTGTCGCCTTCTTCGTGGGGTCTACAATAGCCGGAATGCTTTTCTATCAATGCGAAATCGGACATTCGAAACGCTACGGTTATTTCTTACTCATGAGCGGAACGCTGTATACCCTCATGTCGTTCACCCTTCCGAGCGAATTACTACTCATTCCGTGCTTTTTTGCCGCGTTATCGCTCGGCATACAGAACGGCATCTTGCTGAACTATCACGGCGTGACGACGCGGACAACACACATGACGGGCTATCTCACCGATGCCGGCATTGAATTGGGCAAGAGACTCCGAGGCGCTCAAACGACGCGATGGAAATTACCGTATCTCATGTTGCATATTTTGATCTACGTCTTCGGCGCAGTTGTCGGCGCGCTGACGCGCCATATGCTGTTCCGTTATGCCATGACTGTCGCCGGGGCGATACAGATCGTATGCGGAATAATTTACTTCGCAATGGTCATTCCCGAACACATAAAAGAACGGGACAGAACATAAGATACAATCGCGATAAATAATCTCACTTATAATCGTATTCGACAGGCAACGAATTGCCGGATCGACTTTATTCGTAAAAAATAGGCGCGCAACGGAGCGCCACATCCTAAGGAGGGTTACATGTATAAATTAGATGCTTTGCAATATCCGTACGACGCGTTGGAGCCGGTCATCGACCAAAAAACAGTCGAAGTGCACCACGGCAAACACCACCAGACTTACGTCAACAATCTCAATAAGGCGATCGAGGAACTCGATCTGAAAGAACAGACAATTGAGGAACTGCTTAAAGATTTAGGCCAGGTCCCCGAGGAAAGACGCCAAGCCGTCATCAACCATGGCGGCGGGCATTACAACCATCTAGTCTACTGGGAAACGATGACGCCGGGCGGCGCAAAAGAACCGCAAGGCGAACTCGCGAAAGCCATTGACGATGTATTCGGCAGTTTTGAGAAGTTTAAAGAAGCGTTTGAGAAAGCGGGCGCCGGTCAGTTCGGCAGCGGTTGGGCATGGCTCGTCATGGACAAGGGCGAACTGAAAATCGTCCAATCCTCGAATCAAGATTCACCGGTCAGCAAGGGTATGACGCCTCTTCTCGTGAACGATGTCTGGGAGCACGCCTACTACCTGAAATACCAGAACAGACGCGCCGACTATCTGAAAGAATGGTGGGGTCTCGTCAACTGGGACGTCGTCGCAACACGTTACGCGAAGGCGAAATAACACTAGAATTGATATTTCTTCCTGAGGGAGGCAACAACAAGTTGCCTCCTTGCAGTTTAAGAGAAGTTCGCGATGTGTCGATTTTCGGCGGACTGTCCTCAGGGTTTTTTCAGGAGGAGTACGCAATCGCGATATGCGCCTACTGTGAAGCTGTTTGTCCCGAGCGTCGTGACACATGTGAATTGCTCGAGGAACGGCTCAACGCCGGAAGTCTTGTTCCAACCTGAAACGCCGTCGAAATAGTGCATTGGCACGGTGACATCCGGCTTGATCGCACGGATAATCGTCGCCGCCTGCATGGCATCAATCGTGAAGAATCCTCCGACGGGGATGAGCGCGACATCGAGACCTTTTAACTGCTCGAGTTCTTCCTGCGAGAGATCCCTTCCGAGATCGCCGAAATGCGCCACGCGGACTCCCTCAAAATCGACGATGTGGATTTTATTGGGACCGCGAAGTTTCCCGCCTTGATCGTCATGACACGTGTCGAGAACCTTTACGGTGACGTCGATCGGGCGGCCTGAAAGCTTCACGCGTTTTCTGGCGTTGTGGTCATCGTGTTCATGCGAGGCTAGCACGAGATCGGCCTCAAGATCCAATGTCGCATAACCCGGCACTTCAAGAAAAGGATCGAAAACGACGGATTTTTCCCCGCTCCTCACTTCAAAACAGGCGTGTCCATGCCAAATGACCTCGACCGCCTTTTTCTCATTACACAAAGATTTGTCCATTTGAGCCTCCCGTCCGCAAAAAAAGAATTAGATTAATACGTTAAATCAGTAAGTCAATTATAATACACATACACATGACCTTCGTCGCAAATAACAGGGTAGTACAGGTGGACTTATGGAGCGTCATATGCTGCTCGACACGTATCAAAAACTTGAAAAACGTTTGGCAAGGCTCGATTTCACGTCGCTATGGCAAGGTTTTGTGAAGCGTTCCTATGCGCTTTATACGGATGAATCAATGTGCATTTGCGGGGAGCTGTCGCCGAAGCCTGATTATTTCTATGGAAATACGGCGATTGAGTACGACGGCAAGATGATCGCCATCTGGATGTTGAAACCGGAACAGGCGGAGACGGACGAAGACCTCGATAAACTTGCCGCCAAGCTCGTGCACGAAATGTTTCATGTCATGCAGATGGAAAACGGCGAGTCTCGATTTCCACATGATCTCGAACTGATTGCTTTCCCTCTCGACCCCGAACTTGTCGCGCTTACCAACCGCGAAAATGATCTCTTGGAAGGATATGCCGATAGGATGACGTCGGACGACAATGTCTCTGAAACAGACAGACAAAAACAACTTGGTCTGGACGCCATAACAATACTTGCCAAAATAGCCGAGATTCGCTCTGCAATGAGAACGTTGAGTGACGGCGCAACAATCAATGAATGGCGTGCCGAGACGATCGAGGGAGTTGCGGAATACGTCGGTTTCAAGTCACTTCGGCAACTGAATAGCGAACTTGCTGCGAGGGAAGTTAGCGTTTACGTGACCAACCTTCGCAAGGCGACGGAAACACTGGATCATCGGCGCCATAGTTACTACGCCGGCTTGTTGCTGTCTTCACTGGCAGACACGGCCGGGATTGATTTCGACCGGAGCTTCGCATCAGAGAAAACGCTTTGGGAGCTTATCGAAGAGCAGGTTCTTGCCACGCAGGACGTCTCGATGACACGGGAACTAACACTGACAGATGAAGAGCTTGAAAAAGCGCATGCGATTGTCGATATGGAGAAGACAAGACGCGAGGAGAAGCTCGCATCGTTTCAGGCGAAGTTCCCCCTTAAAAAACCGGTTCAAGCGAGCATTTGCGGTTACGACCCGATGAACATCATGCGCGTCGGTGATTTTCTCCTTTCCACCAGCTTTTTGATGATTGACCAAGAGGGTGAAAAACATCGGATGTTTGGCGATCACCTTATCCGCATGAAACCGGGCGATTTCTGGAATATTGAAGCCTTGTACGAAGCGAACTAATCGTAAACAGTGAAGACGAACGCCGTGCGGATCACGATCTTGCGCAGCACCGACAACTCTTAATTCTAAAATCGACAATGATCGCTCGAATGATCTATACTTATGGGTAGTCATTAAACAGAGGAGAGATACCAATGAGGGATCAATTAAGCGAAATCCGCGTAAAGGGATTGGCCGCTTTTGCGACAGCGGAGACATCGGAAACATTAGAATCGCTCCGCCAACATTATCTCGGAAAGAAAGGGGTCTTGACGGAGATCCTGAAAGGCCTCGGCAAATTATCGCCCGATGAGCGCAGAGAACTCGGACAACTTGCCAACAAGATCAAACAATTATTTCTTCAGGCGATCGAGGAACGCAAAGAGGGTCTTCTCGATAAAGCGTCGTTTTTAGAGATTCGTCCCGATCTTACCATCCCCGGATTCGACATTGCGAGTGGAGGCCTGCATCCGATCACACAGATGTGTTACGACTTGAACGATGCTTTCCGTTCCCTAAACTTTGAGATTTTCAGTGAAGATGAGATCTCAAGTGAACTCTATGCATTTGACTACCTCAATTTCCCGCCGGATCACCCTGCCCGCGACACGATGGATACGTACTGGCTGGAAGGCACAGAGAACAAGCGAGGTGCCGAGCGCCTCTGCCTTCGTCCACACCTGACGGGAGCAAGTGTCCGGTATCTTCAAAAACACGGAGCGCCGGCACGGTTCGTCTATCCGGGAACCGTCTTTCGAAATGAGAGCACCGACGCGCGACACGAGCGGGCTTTCTACCAATACGAGGCACTGATCGTCGATCGGGATTTTTCGTTTTCTTCGGGACTTTTGCTCGTCCGCACCATATTGGAAAAAGTATTCGGTTACGACGTCCCCGTCCGTATGCGCGCCGGTTTCTTCCCGTTCGTTGAACCGGGATTTGAAATCGACATGCAGTGCAGCGTGTGTAATGGCGAAGGCTGTCACGTCTGTCAACATGTCGGCTGGATTGAAGTCATGCCGGGCGGTTCACCGCACCCCAACGTACTGCGCGCCGCGGGGCTTGACCCCGACATCTGGAGCGGCTTCTACATCAACATCGGACTCGATCGCCTCGTGATGATGCGCTACGAGATCGATGACGTACGCCTGTTCCGCAGTGCCGATCTGCGTTTTCTCGAACAGTTCAAGTAGAACGCAATAGGGCGGTCACAACATGACGCCAACGCTCAACGGCGACGGGACCGATCATTTGAACACATCCCGAAACCGATAGACCGAGAACCATAAAAACGAATTGAAATAAATATTAGGGAATCACCATGAAAGCATCACTTAACTGGATTCGCACATATGCCGACTTGCCACAAGGCATCACTGCGGAACAACTCGCACACGATTTGACGATGCAGACGGTCGAAGTGGAAGAGATTACAAACCCCGCCGACCTCGTCGAGGACATCGTCATCGGGCGCGTCGTCACGATCAGCGCGCACCCGCAAGCCGACCGCCTCGTCGTCTGCCACGTCGACATCGGTGAGGAACAAACAAGCCAAATCGTCTGCGGGGGGTCGAACCTCTACGAGAATCAGCTCGTTGTCGTAGCGCCGCCAGGCGCGAAAGTTCGCTGGCACGGCGAGGGTGAACGCGTGGCGCTCTCCGCCGCGAAAGTCCGCGGCGTTGTCAGTCATGGTATGATTTGCGCCGCGGAAGAGCTCGACCTGGAAGGGTTATTCCCGCCGTCGGAAGACGAAGAAGCGGAAATCGTCGATCTGACGGAATTGTTCCCCGATGCGAAACCGGGGCAACCCGTCGCCGACGTTCTGGGGTTGGACGATCTTATCATCGACATCAACAACAAATCCTTGACAAACCGCCCCGACCTCTGGGGTCATTACGGACTCGCGCGCGAACTGTGCGCCATCTATGGCGGCACGCTTCGTCCGCTTCCTTCTTTGAAAAACCCTGCAGGCCTGAAGAACGATTACCCGGTCAAAATCGTCGATGAGGACCGCTGCTTCCGCTACGATGCCGTCGTTTTCGAAGGCATCGAGCTCCGGAAGGCACCCTTTTCTATGCGCAAACTGATCTGGTCGGTCGGCATGCGCCCCATTAACGTCATCGTCGACATCACGAACTATGTGATGCTCGCCACGGGACAACCGACGCACGCATTCGACGAATCGCACGTTAGCAACGGTATCCGTGTACGCACCGCGCACGAAGGAGAACGGCTTGAACTGCTCGACGGTCATCAACTGACCCTCTCGACGACTGATCTTCTGATTTGCGACGGAGAAGACAAAGCGATCGGCTTAGCGGGTATCATGGGCGGAGCGCGGGACTCTATTCTTCCCGAGACGAAGGATATCGTCCTTGAGGTCGCGAACTTCGAGGCGATCGGTCTGCGCCGGACTGCATCGCGCCACCACCTTCGCACGGAGGCTTCCATTCGCTTTGAAAAAGCGATCGATACGCAGCGTTGCGATCTCGCTTTGGGGCTGACACGTCAACTGATGGCGGAACTGCAACCGAACGCTCGTATCGTCAACGTCGGCGCGCACCGCGTGCGCGAGACGGAAGCGATCGAGATTCCCGTTTCGCTTCGCTTTCTTAATGTGCGATCCGGTCACGCCATTACCGCGGACGACGCCATCAAGGCTTTAAAGCCGCTCGGCTTCGATGTCGCATATGACGGCGACGATACGCTCAATGTGCTTGTTCCTAGTTGGCGAGCCACCGGCGACGTTGACATCAAAGACGACATCCTCGAGGAAGTCTGTCGTATGATCGGTTACGAAAACTTCGAATACAAACCGCCCGTTATCACACTCGACAAACCGATCAGACAGCTCGCTAAAGAAAGTGAACGTGCCATCCGCGAATACTTGGCATTCCGTGCCGGGCTCCAAGAAATCTACACATATCCATGGGTCTCCGACACCTTTATCAAAATCGCCGGCGACGATATGGATGCACTCGTCGCATTGGCGGCGCCGCCATCACCCGACCGCCGCTACCTGCGCGGTTCGCTCATCCCGAACGTGTTGGAAGCGTCCGTCCTGAACTCGCGTTATTACGAGATGTTTGGACTCTTCGAGCTCGCGCAAGTCTTCGCGAAAGGCGCCGTGAGTCCCTCCATTGAAAAGGAAAAGCTCCCTGTTCAGGAGCGCCGCCTCGCGATCGCCCTCGCAGGAGTGAAACCTTTCCTGCTCTTCCGTAGAATGAAAGGAATTCTCGCTCAGCTGCCGCTCTTCGGACGCGTTGAGGAATGGAAATTCAAGCAATCGGGAGACAAAATGCCTTGGGCGGATCACAACGCTTGGCTCAAGATCGTCGATGACGTGGGCAACGAACTCGGTTCGTTGGGATTGCTGTCGCCGAAAGCGACGGAAGAATCGGGATTGCGCGTCCCATGTGTCGCCATCGCCGAACTCAACGTCGAAAAGCTCGTCCCCCTCCAAAGTCGCGACAACCGCTATGAACGACTGCCGCAATTCCCGCTCGTCGAACAGGATCTTTCCATCGTGATTGACGAGGACGTCTCGTGGGCACAGATATACGAGGCCGTCGTGAACCTCGTTCACGATGCAGAATTCGTCGAAGAGTACCGCGGCGAGCAAGTACCGAAAGGGAAAAAATCGCTCATGTTCCGCTTCCGATTGGCATCCGAAACGGGAACCTTGACCGCGGACGAAATCGAACGGCTTCGACACCGCCTTATCAAAAAACTGAAACACGTGCTCGACGCCGAGATGCGATAAGCGGCATAATGTGTTGCGAGACTATCATGGGACTCAAATGCTTCCTAGGCATCGAGATGCGATAAGTGTAAAGCCCCTCCCCGAGGGGCTTTAAGGTATTTCACGTATGAAAACGATCGATGAAAAAGGTATCACGCAAAGAGATAATTTTGTCGGAATTGGCTCCGCTATTTTATCCGCCCTGCTTTTCGGCACATCGCCTGTCGTTGCGGCGCTCGCTTACGCCGGCGGGAGCAACGGCATGACCATGACCTTCACCAGGTCTTTATTTTCCATTCCCTTCCTTTTCCTGATCGCAAAAGCGATGAAAGTCTCCCTTAGAGTCCGCAAACGGGAGTTGATCACCCTCTTTATCGTGAGTGTTGCCGGGAACTTCGCGACAACCGTAATGCTTTACTCGTCTTTCCAATACATCGGCATCGGCTTGGCGACTGTTTTGCACTATCTCTCTCCAGTCATCATCATGCTGATCAATATCGTGCTCTTCAAAGAAAAGGCTAAGAGCTGGAAAATCTTATCCTTGATCCTTGCATTTGTCGGTATGCTCACGTTCTTTACGAGATCAGGCGGCACGCTTTTTCTGGGCACACTGCTCGCCCTAGGTTCCGCCGTAAGTTATGCCATCATTTTTCTCTCAGTTGAACATACGACGCTCAACACGCTGCATCATGTCACACTGACATTCTACACGAGCCTCTTCGTCAGCATCGTTTCGTTTATTGTCGGACAAGCAAGCGGTCTTCTAAACCTGCGGATGACACTTTCGGCGTGGGGTTATTCCGTTATTCTCGCCTTAATGGTCGGCGTTGCCGCCTTCGCCTTGCTAAATCGCGCCATTGTATTGGTCGGGTCAAGCACGACATCCGTCATCTCCATGCTTGAACCGCTTACGGGCATCGTGGTCGGATCCCTTATTCTGAAAGAATCTTATTCCCTTATCAATTGGATCGGCTGCGCCCTCATCCTGCTCGGCGCCGCTATCGTCTCGATCTTTTCCTTGAAGTCGTCAAAGGTCTCCGCCGATAAAGATGAACAAGAAGAACCCCCACCGGATCGGAGCCGAGAATGATTCTAGGGCAAGTCCAAGAAAGTCCGGAAAAATAAAAGAATCAAAAAAATGAAAAAGCCGGGTTCGCGCAGTGCAGAACCCGGCACTCTTTGCACGATTCAAACGAATCAGTACGTCTCGACGAAGAGCTCGAAGTATTTCTGCTCGTGATCACAAGCGGGGCAGAGATCGGGTGCCGATTTACCCGTATGAAGGTAACCGCAGTTGTTACACTTCCAGACAACTTCCTCGTCGCGTTCGAAGACGCGGCCTGCTTTGATGTTGTCAAGTAATTTCCTGAAGCGGATTTCATGTGCCTCTTCAACCTCGGCGATCTCGCGCCACACATATGCGATCTCTGGGAAACCTTCTTCGTCGGCGATGTCGGCAAATTCAGGATACATGCTGTTCGCTTCACCATGCTCACCATTAATCGCGCTTTGCAAGTTGTCCACCGTATTCGAATAGGTAACGGGGTAGTCCCAGCTGACATTTACGACTTCGTCCGGTTCAAAATCTTCGCGCAAGAACTTATAAAAGCGCTTGCCGTGCTCAACCTCGTTGCGGGCTGTTTCTTCAAAGATATTCTGGATCTGAACGTAGCCTTCTTTTTGGGCCTGCTTGGCCGCCACGTTGTAGCGGAAAGTGGCCTGTGCTTCTCCGGCAAAAGATATCATCAAATTCTTCGCCGTCTTTGTTCCTTTTAATGACATAGTGCCCTCCTGGAAAAACTTTTATTATTTTATTATTTCACTCAATCGGCTTCACCATTCTACCACGCTTGCTTCATCTCCACATTTATCGTAACGTATGGCGTGGAGTAGCCTGAGCGAAGGCTTGTTTTCCGCAAAAGAGCGGACTTTCAGATCGCATGGCATGTTCCGATAAACGGATGATGTATCATGCATAACCACAGTACCTCTACACAGCGGCAAGTACCTGTCTTCAGCTTATTTTGTGTGTTTTTCCCTTGCAATTATTTAGTTGTTTGAGATAATGATAATTGGTGAACTTTGGCGGTTGACGCCTGGTGGAGAACAAGAGACATTGCATACGAGCAAATTCCAGATCGTAACGAATAATCCGATGGTCGCCGAAGCGCTCGGCGAACGTTGCCACATAGTATTTCTAGAACATGGTAGCGATCGAGATGTCATCGAAACGGTTCGGGATCTCGTTCATCGGCACCACCGCGTGCTGACTGCCCCTCTTGCGGGGAGTGTCAAACCTTGGGAAACGCCTTATCGTTCCGTCATGGTCTCGGTGAGCAAAGGGACTGCAATCGATGCGACGTCACTTGAGCTCGTCGAGTTTGCCTTGATGGTCATCGGTCAATCGCGAGAACGCCTTGAAACGACCAAGCCCTCGATCGATCGCGACTTTCAGACGGTTGATCTGAGTCTCATCGAGAGTGCGCTGCCATCGGTCGAGGCAATAGGGCGGATTTAGGTTACAAACCCGTCCGCAAAAATCCAATAATAAAGAAAAAGAGGTGAGAACGTGAAACTAGAAGTGGGCTACATTGACATCAAGGGCATCCGTTTCGGCGATTACAACGCGGTCGAAGACGGTATCCTCATTGTCAACCCCGAGCCGTTGCTCGAGCCCGTATTGGAAGACCCCCTCATCAAATCCGCGCATTTCGAGATTGCAACGCCGGGTGAAAGCATTCGCATCACGCCAGTCAAAGATGTGATCGAGCCTCGCGTCAAGGTCGAGGGCGGCGGTGGCGTCTTTCCGGGCATGGTATCAAAAGTCGATACGGTCGGTTCGGGCAAAACACATGTGCTCCGCGGCATGGCAGTCGTCACGGCGGGTCCGATCGTCGGATTCCAAGAGGGCATCATCGACATGACAGGTGTCGGAGCGGATTACACGCCATTCTCAAAACTGCACAATCTCGTGCTCGTTATGGAACCTGTTGAGGACTTCAAACAACACGAGTATGAGGCGGCCGCAAGGCTCGCTGGGTTGAGAACAGCCGCGGCGATCGGTGAATTGGCGAGAGAACTCGTTCCGGATGAGACAGTCGTCTACGAGACGCCTACCATCGCAGAATCATTCAAAGAAGAGTGGAAAGATCTGCCGCGCGTCGGTTACGTCATGATGCTGCAAAGCCAAGGACTCTTGCACGATACTTACGTGTACGGCGTAGACGCAAAGCGTACGCTGTCCACTTTGATCAGCGCCACGGAAGTGATGGACGGCGCCATTGTATCCGGCAACTGTGTATCGGCGTGTGATAAGAATACGACCTACCATCACCAGAACAACCCCGTCATTCACGATCTGCTCGCCGTTCACGGCAAGAAGATCAACTTCGTCGGAACCATCATCACAAACGAAAACGTCTACCTGGACGATAAGATCCGCTCATCGGACTGGACGTCCAAAATGGCGAGATATCTCTCGCTCGATGCGGCGATCATCACACAGGAAGGCTTTGGAAACCCCGACACGGACCTGATCATGAACTGCACGAAACTCGAAAAACAGGGCATCAAGACAGTCATCATCACGGACGAGTATGCCGGTCAGGACGGCAAGAGTCAGTCACTGGCCGACGCGGACGAACTTGCGAACGCCGTCGTCACAGGCGGAAACGCAAACGAAGTCGTTGTTTTGCCACCGCTCGATCGCGTCATCGGCACACTCGACTATGTCGATACAGTCGCCGGCGGCCACGCCGGGTCGCTGCGACCTGACGGTTCCATCGAAGCCGAACTCCAGATTATTACGGGTTCAACGAACGAGATGGGCTTCAACCGCATGAGCGCGCGATAATAAGGAGGATAAGAATGAGCAAATTTAAAGTTGTCCATTACATCAACCAGTTCTTCGGGCAAGTCGGCGGCGAAGAAATGGCGCACATCCCCGCGGAGAAGCGCAAAGGTCCCGTGGGTCCCGGTTTGGCTTTCACTAAAAATTTCGGGGATGACGCTGAAATCGTCGCGACAATCGTTTGCGGAGACTCCTGGTTTAACGAGAATCTTGAGCTCGCCACGGAAACGGTGCTCGCCATGGTCAAGGAAGAATCCCCCGATCTGTTTATCGCCGGTCCCGCCTTTAACGCCGGACGTTACGGCGTCGCCTGCGGCACCATCTGCGATGCCGTACAAACAGAACTCGGCATTCCCGTCCTGACAGGCATGTACGTCGAGAACCCCGGTGCCGACATGTTCCGCACCAAGGTCTTGATCGTCTCCACCGCGGATAGTGCAGCAGGCATGAGAAGGGCCGTCCCCGCGATGGCGAAACTCGCGCTCAAGCTCGTCAAAGGCGAGCGCATCGGCGCATCCGTCGAAGAGGGCTACATCCCCGACGGTGTTCGCAGAAACTTCTTTGATAAGAAGCGCGGAAGCACACGCGCCCTTGAGATGCTTCTTAAGAAGATCGCGGGCGAGCCGTTTGAGACGGAATATCCTATGCCCACATTCGATCGCGTGCCCCCGATGCCCGCTATCACCGATATGACGAAGGCGACCATCGCCATCGTGACCTCAGGCGGTATCGTTCCCAAAGGCAATCCCGATCGCATCGAGAGCTCTTCCGCGTCGAAATACGGAAGCTACAATATTGAAGGCGTCGACGATTTGACGAGCGAGACATACGAAACGGCTCACGGCGGTCACGACCCCGTGTACGCCAATGAGGATGCCGACCGTGTCATCCCTGTTGACGTTCTCCGTCAGTACGAAAAAGAAGGTAAAATCGGCAAACTTCACGACTGGTTCTATTCGACCGTCGGAAACGGCACAGCCGTCGCCTCATCAAAGAAATATGCTGCTGAGATCGCGGAGAAACTCATCTCATATGATGTGGACGCCGTTGTTCTCACATCGACCTGAGGAACTTGTACACGTTGCGGTGCAACTATGGTCAAGGAAATCGAAAGAGCTGGCATCCCCGTGGTGCACATCTGTACGGTAACCCCGATCTCTATGACGGTCGGAGCGAACCGTATCGTCCCGGCGATCGCGATCCCGCACCCGCTGGGCAATCCGGAACTCCCCGCTGATGAAGAATACGAACTGAGGCGCAAGCTGGTCGACAAGGCGCTCGAAGCGTTGTCGACAGAAGTCGACGATCAGACGATTTTTGAAGTCTAATTCAGTAGTGGCTGACCGGAAGTTTCAGGAAGGCAAAGGTTTTATGGAAAAATTGTACGATCTCATTATCATCGGTGCCGGTCCCGCCGGTCTGACTGCCGGTCTTTACGCCGGACGTTCGCGGCTCGACACGCTACTGATCGAAAAAGGACAGGACGGCGGTCAAATCGCCATCACATCCGAGATTGAGAACTTCCCCGGCGGTCTTTCAGGCCCCGATAAGATTGAAAGCGGCGCGGAGCTGATCGCGCGCATGACGGCACAAGTGGCGCACTTCGGCGTCGAGCGTCTGAGCGCAAATGTCACGGAAGTCGAACTCGAAGGCAAAGTGAAGCGCGTTCATACACGTCATGGCGTCTATCAGTCAAAGGCTGTCATTATCGCGACGGGCGCACACCCGCGTCTGATCGGATGTCCCGGCGAAGCCGAATTCACCGGACGCGGCGTCTCGTACTGCGCGACCTGTGACGGATCTTTCTTCGAGGATTTCGAAGTATTTGTCGTCGGCGGAGGCGATACGGCCGTCGAAGAGGCGATGTACCTCACGAAATTCGCGCGCAAAGTCACGATCATTCATCGTCGCGATGAACTTCGCGCCGTCGAGTCGATTCGCGAGCGCGCCTTCGCGAATGACAAGATCGAATTTATGTGGAACTCCGTGGTCGTCGGTCTGCACGGCGACGGCATCCTTTCCGGCATGACGGTCAAAGACACGAAGACCGGCGAGGAGCGCCTCGTTGAGGCGGATCCCGATGACGGCATGTTCGGCGTGTTCGTATTTATCGGATTCTTGCCGAATTCAGAGCTGTTCCTCGGCAAAGTCGACACGGAATGGGACTACATCTTGACGGATGAATCGATGAGAACGAGTCTACCCGGCGTTTACGCGGCGGGCGATGTCCGCAAAACACCTCTCCGCCAAGTCGTCACGGCTTGCGCGGACGGCGCGATTGCCGCCATGCAGGTGGAACACGATCTCGCATCGGGCGTCATCGGATAGGTCAACGTTAAGCAGAGATGAGGGGTAAACTCTACATCTCATCTCTGCTCAATCATTGATATGAAATTCAGATAGGAAGGAAATACGCATGCTAGAACTTGACAGAAATAACTTTGAAGAAGTCGTCCTCCAAGGCGAAGGCGCGATCCTCGTCGATTTTTACGGTGACGGATGCGTCCCCTGCGCAGCACTGACGCCGCACATTGAAGCGCTCGAGGAAAAATACGGAGACCAAATCCTATTTACGGCACTCAACACCACGAAAGCGCGCCGTCTGTCCATCAGCCAGAGAATTCTCGGACTGCCGGTCGTCGCCATTTACCAAAACGGCGAAAAAGTTGAAGAGCTCGTTAAGGACGATTGTACGCCTGAAGCCATTGAAGAGATGGTGAAAAAGTACATCTAAAAAGTGTGTATCGCGAGCGGCAAAAAAGGCCTTATAACGTGCCAAATATTTGCCATTCGTGATAGACTATATATTCTCAATGACAATATGATTGTCGCGAGAATGGGGAGGGTCCCCTGATCACCCGAGATCAAATGAAAGGAGAAGCTTGAATGAGCATACTCGACGGTAAGAAGGTCATCGTCATCGGCGATCGTGACGGAATACCGGGGCCCGCTATTGCGCTTTGTGCGGAATCAGCAGGCGCCGAGGTCATTTTCTCCGCTACGGAGTGCTTTGTCTGAACCGCCGCAGGTGCAATGGATCTGGAGAATCAGAAGCGCGTAAAAGATCTCACTGAAGAATACGGACCCGAGAACGTTGTCGTTCTTCTGGGAGCCGCCGAAGGTGAAGCATCGGGAATCGCGGCTGAGACGGTCACGGCAGGTGACCCGACCTATGCAGGTCCATTGACAGGAGTCTCGTTGGGACTCGTTGTATACCACGTCTGTGAAGATGAAGTCAAGGAAGAGTTTGATCCGGATGTCTACGATGAGCAAGTTTCCATGATGGAAATGGTGCTTGATATTGACGAGATCGCAGAAGAGATGCAGGCGATTCGAGAAGAGTACACGAAGTACTAATAATGAAACGCCTCGCTTGAGCAGGAGATGCCCCAGGTTCAACCGCCCGGATTTCTAAAGGTCGGAAACCGGGGGCATACTTTTTTGAACAGGAAAGGCAGGTAATAAATTTGAAAAACAGCGTAATGAAGGGCGCAGGATATATCCTCGTCCACACACCCGACATGATTACCCATTACGGGACGACGCAGACATCAGAGCGCATCGTTAATCCCGAGTCGGAGTATCTGAAAAATATTGAAGCGAACCTTCGACCTTACGAACGCGTTCGCGCCTACTACCCGAACCAGACCTACATCGGGAACATCACGCCTCTGGAGCTGAAAGAGATCGAAGGTCCTTGGCAGGATCTCGAGTGTCCCGTGGACGAGCGCTACGGCAAATACGGCGAAATCATGCCTCAAGATGAGTTTTACCTGCTGATTCAAGCAGTCGACGAATTTGAACTTGTCTTTCTTGAAAAGAGTTTTGTCGAAGCGACAAAACCAAAGCTTGAACAGGACCCGATCATCACGCCGTACGTCTTGGGCAGAATTAAAGAAGGCGTCGAATCGGAACGCATCGACGATATGGTCGCATCAGGAGATGCGGAAGGCCTCTACATGGGCGACAAGCTCGTCGGCGCCGTCAAAAAGGCTCACGCTTTCGACCCCAACCTCTCCGCGCACGTCATGGTCGAGAATCTCGTGTCAAAAGCCTCGAGCGCTCTCGCTTTAATGTATGCCGTCAAAAACGCCGGCATCGATCGCGAAGAAGTCGAATACACGATCGAATGCTCGGAGGAAGCGTGCGGCGATATGAATCAGCGTGGCGGCGGCAACTTCGCTAAGGGTATTGCCGAGATCGCCGAATTGTCACGCTCGACGGGTTCAGACGTCCGCGGATTCTGTGCGGCACCGGCTCACGCCGTATTGGTCGCCGCTGGCCTCGTAAAAGCCGGTATCTTTAAGACCGTCGCTGTAGTGGCTGGCGGTTCGACGGCAAAGCTCGGCATGAACGGCAAAGACCACGTCAAAAAGGGTCTCCCCATTCTGGAAGACGTCCTCGGCGGATTCGCTGTCATCATTTCCGAAAACGACGGCGTCAACCCGGAACTCAACACTGACGTCGTGGGCTGGCACTCCGTCGGCACGGGAAGCGCGCCGCAAAACGTCATCGCTTCACTGACGACCGACGCGCTCGATAAAGTCGGCTTGAAAGTGACTGACGTCGATTATTACTCCCCCGAAATGCAGAACCCCGACATCACGAAACCGGCGGGTGCCGGCGACGTACCGACTGCAAACCTGAAAATGATCGGCGCGTTGGCCGTCCGTCGCGGCGACATCGATCGCAAAGAGCTGAACGCATTCGTTGAAAAACATGGTCTGCCCGGATACGCACCGACACAGGGTCATATCCCCTCCGGCGTTCCCTTTATGGGACACGCGCGCGACGGTATACTCAGCGGTGAAATGAACCGCGTCATGATCGTCGGCAAGGGCTCCTTGTTCCTCGGGCGCATGACGAACTTATTCGACGGCGTCTCCTTCCTGATGGAGCCGAACAGCGGTCCCAAAGAAGAGGCCGCCGGCGTTTCAACGGACGAGATTCGTCGCATCATCGCTCAGTCACTGCGTGACTTTGCCTCAGGTCTTGTAGAGGCAGGTGAGTAAGATGAACAACATCAAACGTGACATCGCAGCCGTTTTCAATGAACTGGCGGAAGGTCTTGAGACAGGACAGTTCGGCAAACGCGCTTCGGTCGCCGTCATCGGAATCGGCTCCGAGATGGGCGAAGAGAATGTCATGGCCGGCTGCGTCCAGGCGGCGGAGCGCGGTGTTGACGTCATCTTCCTCGGAACCCATAAGCATGAACTCGTGACCACAATTGAGTGCGACTGCGCCGAAGACGCTTTCGACAAGATGGAAGATCTCCTCGCCAACGGAGGCACGGATGCCGCGGTGGCCATGCATTACCCGTTCCCGATCGGCGTTTCAACAGTCGGTCGTACGGTGGCGCCGGCAACAGGTAAGGACTTCTATCTCGCTACGACGACAGGCACGACCTCGACCGATCGCGTCGAAGCGCTCGTGCTCAATGCGATCGCCGGCATCGCGACGGCCAAAGCGGACGGCATCGCGAACCCTACAGTCGGACTGCTTAATCTCGATGGTATGCGCCAAGCGGAAATTGTTCTGAAGACGCTTCAGGACAACGGTTATCCGATCATATTCGCCACATCCGGCCGTGCCGACGGCGGCGCCATCATGCGCGGCAACGATATTCTGCGCGCTTCTCAGGACGTTCTCGTCCTCGATTCGCTGACAGGAAATGCCGTGATCAAGATGCTGTCGTCCTTTACATCCGGCGGCTCCTACGAGACGGTCGGTGCGGGCTACGGCCCCGGCGTCGGTGAGAAAATGGCGGGGATTGTCATGATCATCTCACGCGCGTCAGGCGCGCCCGTGATCGCCGGAGCGATTGAGTTCGCCGCGTCGCTTGTCAAAGGCAACCTTGCCTCGGTCTACGCGCAAGAACTCGAGCTCGCGCGCAAGGCGGGACTCGACAAATTGCTTGCCGAACGCCGCGAAGCCGCTGCAGCGAAGAGTGGCGAACCTGAGGTCGTCGCGCCTCCTTCCGAAGTCGTGACGGAACAAATTGAAGGAATCGACGTGCTCGACTTGGAAGACGCAGTCAAACTGCTCTGGAGTCACTCGATTTACGCTGAGAGCGGCATGGGTTGCACCGGTCCGATTGTCCGCATTTCAACGGCAAACCTCGAAAAAGCGAGAGAAATTCTCCGCAACGGAGGCTTTGTCAGTGAGTAAACCGAAGAGGGGAAGTCCGTGCCTATCCGGTGTGCCGACTTCTCCTCTTTCTTATTCCTTACCGAATCCAACACCGAAACCATTCAGATTGATCGCATTCCATGATAACTTTTCGAAAACTTGAGTTGGATGACATCCCTCTCGTCAGACCCTATTTCTATCCCAACCCGCAACGCATTACAGATCTGACGGTTGGCGGGACATTTATTTGGCGCGATTACTTCGAGTATGAATATGCCATCGCCGCCGATTGCCTCATTTTCAGCATGGTCATTTTCGAACAACATCGCGCTTACACCGTACGCTCGGTTTCAGACGCGAAGAAGCGCTCGCTCTCCTAGAACAGCATTGCCGCGATATCGGTGAACCGCTTTGTTTCTGCATTGTCGGGGAGATGGACTTGCCACTTTTAAGCGCGCGCTACCCGGAGTTTCATGCTGTCGCCGAACGCGATTATTTCGACTATCTATATGAAGCGCAGGATCTTCTAAAATTGGAAGGCGGACAACACAAGGCGACGCGCAACAACATCAAGCGTTTTCTTCGCTCGACGCCGGACTGGCGATACGAGATCATCAACCAAGACAACATCGAAGCCGTTCGAGCTTTTGCCGTTGAGCAAGAATGTAACATCGACCGGGGGAACAGGACGCTCGTGGAAGAAGCCGTCAAAATCCGCGAGGTGCTCGACCATATGGAGCTCTATGACGCCTTTGGCGGCGCCCTCTTCGTTGGAGACCGTGTTATCGGCTATTCGCTTGCGGAAGTGGAAGGCGATACAATCTACATGCACATCGAAAAAGCCGACATCAGTTTTCGCGGTGTCTACCAAATGCTGGTTAGCGAATTTGTAAAAGCCTTTGGGAGTCGTACCGACATTGTTTACATCAATCGTGAAGACGACGCGGGCGATCCGGGACTACGTCAATCAAAGATGACGTACGGTCCCGTCGCACTTCTTGCCAAATACTCCGTCTACACATGCTCCTCGCGACCGGAGTGGATGGAGAGATCGTACGAAGATTAATAGGAAACCTGTGAATATCAAAAGGGGCTGTCTCAAAATCGCTCATTAAGAGCAATGATGAGCAATGATGAGACAACCTCCCTTTGGGTCGTGCTATTTACCCCGAAGTTCATGCCGGTGTACAATTTTTCAGTTAATATCGATTTTCTGGACTTTACGTCGACACCCATTTACAGTTTTGCAGATATTTTCGATTTTCTGGACTTTACGTTCTCGGTTTCCACAAAAGGAAAGAGGCTGTATCAATCACGCTACTATGTAGCAGTTTGAGACAGCCCCTTTTCTGATGCTATAAACTTATTCCGCTTGTCGGGCGGCAACACCACGGAAAGGCGACAAAAAACCGACTCCCGTAAGCGCCCCTATCGTTTCAGGCTCCGTTTGCCCGCTATTTCTTTGTAAATAGCGAGATGATCCGACTGATTGTATGGACGACCTTGACAGGCGTCGAGCGGGCATCCTTCTTTTTTCCTCTACTGCGCGTCAGCAAGAGCAAGAGAGCGTTGACAACTGCGGAAGAAACAACATTTTCAGCGGTTTTCGTTTTCTGTTTCGGTTTCTTCTTCGGCGTTATTTTTTCCATAATCGCCGGAACCGTGATTGCAACAGAGTCCGTGACATCCACGATATTTCCCGTGATGATCGTCGCATTCTCCATAAGCTCGGGCAGTTTATCCGTCGTCTCTTTGATGTCGTCTTTGACATCGTTAAGCAAGCCATTGACAGAATCCAACGTTTTGATCGCCTTGATCAATAGAATCAGAAGTGTCACCAAAACAGCAACGCCCACGAGCGCGAGCACAACATAGAGTAGCGTCATTAAATCGATCGTAATTGAATTTACAACAAAAGCCATACAAGCCCTCCTCCGAGAACTAGAGCGAACCGAAAAACCGCCGACATGTCGGTGCAGGGAATCGGTTTACGTAAGCGTCATGCGACTAGGAGAAATCTCTCCGTCTGTACGGACTACTCGCCTTCTTCTTCCTTTTCTTTCACGCGAGCTTCTCTTGCAGTCGCTCTCGCTTTTTTCGCGACTTCTTCCGCCTTATCGGCAACTTTTTCCGACACTTTGCCTTTCAGCTCTTCGGCGTCTTCTCCGAGTTTTTCATATTTTTCTTGAATTTTCTCTTTGACGACCTGCGCTTTTTCTTTGATGACTCCGCCTGCTTCAACGGCAAACTCTTTTACCTTTTCGGCGCCCTTGACGGTGGCGTCCTTGATGCATTCGCGCGTCTCTTCTCCCGATTTTGGTGCAAATAAAATCCCGAGGAGTGCCCCGCCTAGAAGTCCCAACGTGACTCCGGTGGCAACTTGGCAATTCTTCTTACGCCTATTTGCTCCTGTGAATACTCCAACAATTTCATCAAAAAGCATAGTGAACCATTTCCTTTCCTGTAAATTGTCCTCCAAAAAAAGAGTCCATAGGTTTCCTGCACGTTATAAAAAAAACGTGCAGGAAACTAATTATAACATAGACATTCATGCAAACCGCACGTCGCAACATGCGATAATCCACTGATTCGCGGGACTAATCTTCTTCCGGCGTATCGTCCTCGGACGTCTCGCCTACAGGGAGATCTGCGTCTTCCTGTTGTGCCGCGCGCCATTTTCTCATACCCGCTTGGTACATATACGACGCGACAATGACAAGAAGGCAAACGATAAGTCCGGTATCGATCAACGCGTTGACCAGTTTAGCATTCATGGGGACGAGTCTTGACGCCAAGATCAGACCGATCCCGACAAGGTAACCCATCCTGCTGATTGAACCGAGCAGGACGAGCTTCATGCCGACCTTTCTCTCGACGTCCATGCGCACCTGTAAAAAATAATAAACTAGAAGCCCAATTATCATAGGCACGAGCAACAGCAAGCCAATCAGCTGACTACTCATAAACGGCTGATAACGGAACGCAAACAAAAATACTATACAGACCGCGCCGTAACCGATCATGACATAACGAAATCGTTTAATTTTCACTGGGTCCACGCGATCCTCCCTTCATTCTCCCAAGCGAATTGTCGCACCTCCCTAGAAACTTTCGTTCGAGATCTCCACTGTGACGCCGTCAAAACAGGCAAGTGCCGGGACGAGCGTTGTGGACGGATCACGCCCGAAATAGCTTGACGAGCTTCCATATGGAATGAGCTCTTTTGACAGCCATACGAGCTTGTCGCCGAACAGCTGATCGAGGCGTTCCGTAAAACGCACATTGTAAGGCAACGTGATTGTTCCATCGCGCTTCAGATAAAGTGCGCCGAAACGTGAAACGCCTGTAACGAGCCCTTCCGTCGGATTGACAATGTTGGCGTAATGGAGATACGGAACGTAGAGAATATCGCGATCGCGCGGGAGACAGGCAAAATCCTGAATCAATGCCGTATCGACATCTCCGCCCTGTAGCGCGATCGACAGATTCGACACGTCATGCCCCGTCGCCGTGCCTCCGAACTCGTCCGCCGTCTGTTGCGACCAGAGAAAGCCGGTCAAGACGCCGCGGTCGAAGATGGCGCGCTTTTCTCTCACTCGGCCGAACGCATCGACAGGCGACGGGAACGTCGCGAGCATGCTCGGATCTTCGACAAGTGTGAACTGTTCCGACAACACTTTCTTCCCGACGTCATCTTCCTTGAACGCGGATAATCCGCGTTTCAATGTGGAGGCTGAATAGCCGACCCATCCGAGGAAACTGAGGTACTCCGCCGTCGCGGCAGGACCGAGCACGACACGGTAAGGTCCCTCGGGAAGTCTCTCCTCTGGCAACGTCGTATACAGTTCGACGAGCCACGAGAGTCTATCATGGAGAGCCTTCGCGTCGAGATCGCGCTTATGACTGACGAACTGCTCCGCGTTCACCTCCCACTTGCGCTTTTCCGATGAGAGGACGAGCGTGATGCCGATGTCCGTTTTCCGCGAGAAGACGACCTCCGGTGTCTCCGTCGAGATCGATGCGTATGTGGCGACACCGGACGAGAAATTCCCGGACAACAGAATGTCGTCCGTCTCAAGACCCTTCGTCGCCTCATTGACGAAAGCGATGATGTCTTCGTTCGGCAGAGCTTCGACCTCGGGATCATACGTCTCCTCGAAAACAGACGTCTTTTCGATCGACGGCAACGTAGGCTGATACGTGAGCGGCGTGGCAAATGCCAGCATTTCGATCGCTTTATCGATCGTCGCTTTCATCGTATCGAGATCGTTCTCGTCGACGATCAGCGTCGTCGAGGCGCTCTTGTGATCGCCATAGACTGTAACTTCCAGAATCGTCAGATGCTCATTCGTGTTGAGCGAGATGGTCGAGTTGGCGTATCGTACGAGATGGCTATCCTCCGCTTTCCATTCCAGATGCGCTCTTGCGCCCTGAGCGAGCGCGTACTCGCGCAGTGTTCTCAGTTTCGAAAAAATTTCATGTGACGCCATCTTACTCACCTACCTTTACGTGATCGAAACGGCACACGGGGACGCCGTGTCCCAGATGCATGATCTGACCCGGCGCGCCTTTGCCGCAGTTATCTACATATTGAACTTCCCACGTCGACTCGTCGCCCACCGCTGTCAATGATCGGTAGAAGTCGAGGGTCATACCGCTGTACGCGCAGTTCTTGACGACACCCTTACGCTCGCCATCCTCGACGAGCCATCCAATATCGGTCGAGAAATGGAACTGTTCACGGTTGGAACCGATCGACCAACTCTTTTCACCGGAAAGGATGACGCCGCGCTCAGTATTGCGGATGATGTCTTCCAGCGTCCCGTCTTGACCGGGATCGATGTTGATGTTCGTCATGCGCTCAATCGGTGTCCGGTAGAACGCACACGCGCGGCACGTGCCGCCAGATCCGTCAAAGATTTGACGCCCCGCGCGCTCATTCGCTTCCGTTACCATTTGCCGCGACGTGATCGCTCCGACGAGAATGCCGTTCTCGATGAGCATCCTGTTTTGAGCGGCGACACCGTCATCATCAAATCCGAAACTGCCGGGCGAATTGATCAGTGTCGCATCTGCCCGCGCATTCAATTTCGACGAACCGTACTGAAGCGCGCCGAAATCATCGAGACGGACGAACGACCCGCCGGCGAACGACAGTTCATACCCCAGAATGCGATCGAGCTCAAGCGCGTGCCCGATTGTCTCGTGTACCTGCAGGAACATCATGTCGGGCATTAGAATGACGGACATGTGACCCTCCGGGCATTTCGGCGCCTCGACCGACTGTCGCATTTCCGCGACGATACGATCTGCCTGCTCTTTCCAATGGTCACGATCCATCGTCTCCCAACCGCGCGTCTCGCCTCGACGGGGCGGCAGATACTTGCGTCCCTGCATCATGCCGGCTTCGTCGAAGGAGGCGACGTGAATGCTCGGGAATATTTCGACGATATGTTTTTCGATCTCGGCACCTTCCGAATCGTAATATTGGATCGTATTGCGAATCGTGCGGAGCATGACCCGGCGTTGCATGACGCCGTCTTGGTTGATGTAACCGTCGAGCTCACGCATCATCGCGATTTGTTCCGCCATCGGCACCTCGAACGGGTCGACGGCACACGGGCTTTCAAAGCGACCCGACAACACGTCCTTGTCGGCGAGTCGTATCGGGCGTTTCACTTTTGTTGATGCTGCAGAGGCGTTAGCGAACGCTCGGTCGAAAGTTTCCTCGGGCGAAAACATATTTGATGAGGCGGCAAAGCCCCAGGCTCCGCCGACAAGTACACGAACGCCGAACCCGCTCTCTTCCGACCGGTTAAACGCGAGGAAATTCCCGTTCCACATGAGCTTGAAATCTTCCTCGTGCTTCGGATAATAGCGAACGTCCGCGTAGTCGGCGCCTCGCGCCATCAATCGTTTGACCTGACTTTTCCAGTCTACAGACATAGTTTTCAACTCCTTTGTTTTAAAGTAGATCCTCTTCTTTTCGTCTTGACGACAATCACAGTTTAACAAAGATACAACTCGCTTGACACAATTTCTTTATCGCAGTTCAATGACACGACAAAACACGTTGTGGTCGATCGTGTTATAATTCGTGTGTTATGCTTCGTAAACGCTTTCAACGGACGGAGCGCTGGCAGCGCGTCAGTGTCGCATTTTTAGGTGGACAGGCCATTTCCCTTGTCGGGTCGGGGCTCGTTCAGTTTGCCATTATCTGGTACGTCACACTCAGGGCGAACTCCGGCACGTCGATGATGATCATCACGCTCGCCTCCTTCATTCCGCAGTTGCTGATCGCTCCTTTTTCCGGTGTTTGGGCCGATCGTTACGATAGGCGATGGCTCGTCATCCTGTCGGATGGCGGAATCGCTCTCGCTACGCTTGCGCTCGCGATCCTCTTTCTGCTCGGTTACGACCATGTCTGGTTCATCTACGTGGCTGCTATCATCCGCTCATTAGGCGGCGGTATTCAGGGACCGGCGACTAACGCGCTCATCCCTCAGATTACCCCGAGAAAAGACTTGCTCCGCGTTAACGGCGTTAACAGTACAATCAACAATGTCTCTTCGCTCCTCTCTCCGATTCTCGGCGGGGCGCTCTTGTCGTTATTCCCACTCTGGGTCGTCTTCATGATCGACGTCGTCACAGCAACTATTTCAAACATCATCCTATTCTTCCTGCCCATTCCGAGTCACAAGACGGGCAAGGTCGTTACGGCGCTCGGCGTCGAACCGAAACTACGTGAAGGCGAATCGTGGGGCTTCCCAAGTGTCGAAGATGAAATACCGGCAGACGAAAAGGTCTCCGATGACGAAATTGTTGAACTCGTAACGCCGGAGACGATCGGCAAACAATTCCGCCAAGGCTTCGCCTATGTCAGAAGACACCGTTCGATCCGAAATCTCATGTTGACGTACGCGCTCTTCATGGTGCTACTCGCGCCCATTGTCATCCTTACACCGCTTTTCATCCGGCGCAATTTCGGTGAAGAGGCGTGGCTCATTGCCGCAATACAGACGGCGCTGTTCGCCGGTATGGCCGCGGGCGGCTTGATCGTTTCGATACGCGGCAAATTCCGAAGTCACTTGCAGGTCGTCCGAGGCTCGGGATTCCTTGTCGCCGGTTGCACGCTCATCTTGGCGATCATGGGCATGACGGCATTGCCGCCCTTCTCCTTTTTTGCGATCCTTGCCTTTGCGCTCGGCGTCATCGTCCCGTTCTATACGACGGCCGTCACGACGTTGTTCCAACAGAACGTTGAACGCTCGTACCACGGGCGTGTCTTTTCCTTACTCTACATGATCGGCTCCGCGGCGATCCCGCTCGGCACTGTCCTGTTCGGTCCGATCGCCGACCTCTTCGACATTGCACATATTTTGCTCGGCACCTCGGCCGCCCAGTTGCTTCTCCTATTGACGACATTTAAGACAGTGCCTACGAGTTTCGAGTCGGGCGTACTGGTCATGGAAGAAGAGGCGAAAGACGACGAAGTCGATATCCAAGACGCGAACAATTTCTCACAATAGTCGCTCGCTCCATTTTCCCGGAGATTTAGCCGACAAGATTAACAACTTAAACCCTATGTTAAGGGCATTTCATCCCCTTATTGTAAATCGCGCAGATGACACAAATTTGTTATACTTACGAACGGATCAAAACAGATCGAATGCTAAATCAATTTTGTCTATCAAAACAGGAGGAAACAATACACATGACAGAACTTTGGATTGAGTCAATAAGGGCAAGAGAAATTTTAGATTCCCGCGGGAATCCGACAGTTGAAGCAGAAGTCTACACCATGGACGGATCTTTCGGACGTGCTGCCGTCCCTTCAGGTGCATCGACAGGTGCCTATGAAGCCGTTGAACTTCGCGACGGCGACAAGAACCGTTACCTCGGCAAGGGCGTCCAAAAAGCGGTCGACAACGTCAATTACACGATCGCGCCTAACATGATCGGCATGAACGTTTACGACCAGGTCGAGATCGACCGCACGCTGATCGAGCTCGACGGTACCGACAACAAAGCGAACCTCGGCGCGAACGCCACGCTGGCAGTTTCGCTCGCCTGCGCGAAAGCCGCCGCCGACTCCCTCAACTTGCCGCTGTGGAAATATCTCGGCGGTATCCGCGCTCACGTGCTGCCTGTCCCGATGATGAACGTCATCAACGGCGGCAAGCATGCCGACAACAGCGTCAACCTTCAGGAATTCATGATCATGCCCGTCGGCGCGCCTTCGTTCAAAGAAGCGCTCCGTTGGTGCACTGAAGTCTTCCACACGCTGAGAGGCCTCTTAAAGAAAGAAGGTTACTCGACGGCCGTCGGCGACGAGGGCGGTTTCGCGCCGGACCTCAAGAGCGACGAAGAAGCACTCCAATGGCTCGTTCGCGCGATTGAAGAGGCCGGCTACAAGCCCGGCGACGACTTCTTTATCGCCATGGACCCTGCCTGCACCGAGCTCTACGAAGAAGCGAAAGCGCAAGGCAAAGAAGGTTATCTGTTCTGGAAGACGGGCGAGTTCAAGACGACCGACGAAATGATCGACTACTATGCGGAACTCTGCGACAAGTATCCGATCATCTCGCTTGAAGACGGACTCGCGGAGGACGATTGGGAAGGCTGGGTCAAGCTGAACGAGCGTATCGGCGACCGCGTCCAACTCGTCGGCGACGACCTGTTCGTCACGAACACAGAACGTCTGGCGCGCGGACTCGACGAGAATGCCGCCAACTCCATCCTGATCAAGTTGAACCAGATCGGCACCTTGACCGAGACGTTCGACGCCATCGATATGGCACAAGGCAGCGGCTGGACCGCCGTCGTCTCGCACCGCTCCGGTGAAACGGAAGACGTCACCATCGCTGACATCGTCGTCGCCATGGGGACGGGGCAGATCAAGACAGGCGCGCCGTCGCGCACGGACCGCGTGGCGAAGTACAACCAACTGCTCCGCATTGAAGAGCAACTCGGAGAAGGCGCCGTCTACGCCGGTTGGGAAGCGTTCAACCTCGATCGGTAAGAGCGATCGTCCTACGGACAGAAAATGACTATGAAGAACGAAGATGTCCCGTCAAATATGGCGGGACATCGTTTTCATCTCAAGAAATATGACGAGCTTGTGAGACTCCCAATGATTCGACCTGCGAGGGATACCCGTCACGCAGTCGACGTGTCGGTTCAGTCAGTTATCGATTGCATCGCTTACCTTGCGGAGAGCCAAGCCTGCCGATGCTTCAGCAGATAAATCCGCCGTCGACTCCGAGCACCTGACCCGTAATAAAAGACGCCTTATCTGACACGAGGAACGCGACTGCTTCCGCAACTTCCTCCGGTCGACCGATTCGCTGAAGCGGCGTCTGAGCGATTAGATCCTGACGTTCCTCTTCTGTCAGCCCATCGAGCATTCTCGTATCGATCACGCCCGGAGAGACGGCATTGACACGCACGCCGGCAGGTGCAACTTCTCGGGCGAGCGCCCGCGTCAATCCGATCAGCCCGGATTTACTTGCGGAATAGGCAGCTTCGCATGAAGCGCCCACAGCACCCCACATGGATGAAACATTGACGATGCTCCCGGAACCCGCACGAATCATATTCGGCAGAACGGCTCTGCACAAAAGATAACTCGATTTCAAATTCGTATTTAATACGCGATCCCACGTTTCTTCAGTCGTCTCTGTCAACAGACCCCACGCACTGACGCCGGCGTTGTTGACCAAGACATCAATCCGATTGCATTCGAGCAGTGCGCTCGCGACCATGCGGCGAACATCTGAAGGACTTGCGATATCGGCACGCAGAAGTGTCGCTTGACACCCATCCCGTTCGAGCATGGCGACAAGATCCAGCGCCTCGTCCTCGGAATGAAAAAAGTTGACGAAAACATGGTAACCGTCACGCGCCAACACTTTCGAGATCGCGCGCCCGATACCGCGCGCACCACCCGTTACAAGAGCCGTTTTCACTTTATTATTATCCAAAATCAATACACCTCCCGTCGCAAAGCAAATGCGAAGATGTTTCTTATTGTACAACACGATTCAACACGGAAAGGCATCAACATCTCGATCGCGCACGACCATCTAGGCAGAAAAAACAGGCGCGCATCCTGCGGTTGCGAATAGAGCGAGACGTGTTATAATGGTCGGTGCACCGACAGCGACTTGTCGTTGCGAAAAACAAAGATTAACAGACGGAGAAGTACCCAAGAGGTCGAAGGGGACGGTTTGCTAAACCGTTAGTGGGGGCAACTCCAGCGAGGGTTCAAATCCCTCCTTCTCCGCCACAATTTGTCCTGAAACGCCGTCATACCAGGCGTTTTGGGACTTTTTTGTGCCCGAAAAAGCGTGTAATTTTTTCCTTTTTTGGAAGGGGTAATAAAGATCTAACGAGCTTGAGGGAAAGTTCCGAAAACTGGGAAAAAA
>Ga0208195_1000399_pt1 | contig 58299 bp, 51 predicted proteins | sample AD_UKC077_MetaG_FD_184441 | JGI IMG/M metagenome (GOLD analysis project Ga0208195, IMG submission 184441) | Active sludge microbial communities of municipal wastewater-treating anaerobic digesters from USA - AD_UKC077_MetaG (SPAdes) (version 2) | ecosystem: Engineered > Bioreactor > Anaerobic >... | reverse complement strand
AAATAGACAGAGATTACAATGCAAGTTTGAATTTACTAACAGAATTAAAAAAACAAATAGGCAAAGTTCTTGCCGAATTTACGTCTGCGGACTTGACGGCAATGCAGTCAGATTTAGTAATAAATCTGATTGTAACCAGCAAGGTTGAAACAGAAATACAACAGAAATCTTATTTATAGATTTTTATAGCTATTTATAGGATTTTATAGGTTTGTAGGAACGGAGATAAAATATGCAAATACCTGATTATCTAAAGCTGAATAATTTAGCAGAAAGATTTCCAAAACATTATACAAAAGCACAACTTGCCAAAGCTCAAACTGTATTTTTAAAAAAAATTTCTCTTGCTATCCATGAATTATATCAAGGAAAAATGATTACGATTCCTAAAGCTGGATTATATGATTTTGGTTGGTTTGGTGTGTACTATACTCCAGGTGTATCTTCGATTTCCACAGCGATTCGAGATGAAATTACTAAATCTTATTCTCTAAGCAATCGTGGGAATTTAGTAGCCGTTGTTTCGGACAGCACACGAGTTTTAGGTGATGGTGATGTTTCCCCATCAGGTGGTTTAGGCGTAATGGAAGGCAAGTCTTTTCTCATGTATTATCTTGGTGGAATGTCTTCTATTTCCCTTTGCATTGATAGTCATAAAGAACGCCATAAAGCAGGAACGCATGATCCAAGTTGGGAACATGATCCCAATAAAATCATTGATTTTGTTCAAATGTTATCTCCTAGTGTAGGTGCAGTTAATTTAGAAGACATTAGCCAACCCAATTGTTATAAAGTATTGGATGATTTACAAGATTGTGGTATTCCAGTTTGGCATGATGATGCCCAAGGTACAGCCTGTGTGATTTTAGCTGGTCTGATCAATGCTACAAAATTAGCAAATAAGGATTTGCATGATGCTAAAATTGTGCTGATGGGAGCTGGTGCAAGCAATTCCACGGTAGCACGATTACTTATCAAAGCGAATGTTCCACCTCATAACATCATTTTATTTGATATTCATGGTGGATTGCATCAAAATAGAAGAGATATAAAAGAAGATCCACGCTTTTATAGACAATGGGAATTATGCAAAACAACAAACCCTCACTGCATTCAAAACATTGAAGATGCATTGCACAATGCAGATGCACTTATTGCTTTATCACAACCAGGTCCCAATGTTGTGAAAAAACATTGGATTTCCACTATGGCTCCTCGCCCTATTCTTTTCACGTGTGCTAATCCTATTCCAGAAATTTATCCCTATGAAGCCTTAGACGCTGGTGCATACATTGCTGCCACAGGACGTTCTGATTTCCCTAATCAAGTAAATAATTCACTAGGTTTTCCAGGAATTTTAAAAGGAACACTCTTAGCACAAGCCACACAAATTACAGATAATATGGCAATTGCTGCTGCATATGCACTGGCCAATGCCATAAAAAATCCTGCAACCGATTATATTTTACCAAAAATGGATGAAAATCATATTTATCCTATTGTTGCTAAAGCAGTTGCAGAACAAGCTATAAAAGATAATATTGCTCATACAACACTCACTCCAGAGGAAATCTACGCTAAGGCTCAAAAAGACATTCAACAAAACCAACAAATTTTACATACACTCGTTGAAAAAAATTATATTCAAACACCATCCCAAGAATTCATTGACAAAGTTTTACAAGAAGTGATTCGAGAAATAGAATAAAAAAATCTCTCTCTATCTGAACAAAAATTTTTTATTGAATAAATTTAATATCTTTGTTACAATAGTTTTACATTCTTTCTTAGACTGAACCAATCAAGGAACAGACTCATAGACAAGTATTTCATTGAAATTACTTACATAAAACTAATAGTTTAGGGTTATACTCATGACTGAATCAAATAGCAATAATATAGATAATCTATTAGGACAAAATATCGATGGTTATCAAATTGTGCAACGAATTGGTTCTAGTACAGTTTTTTTAGCCTTTAAAGAAAATCCTGATATCCAATTTGCTGTAAAAGTTTTTTATCCTGATCCATATGCTTGCAATCGGGAAGAAATTATAGAACGACTTCGTTCTATTAGTCAATTGGAACATGAAAATATTGTGAATGTTGTAGAGACTGGTGAAAATGAAGACTTTGTCTATGCTGTTATGGAATATGTTCCAGGGGAAAATTTATACGATTTAATGCAACGAAATCCTCGTTTGCATTGGGCAGCAGCAGCAGAATTAGCACGAGATATTATTCGTGGTTTAGTGCATGCTCATGCATATTCTGTCACTCATCGAAGTCTCCATCCAGATAGAATTCTTTTAGGAAAAGGTGGACAAGTCAAAATCAATTTTTGCAATGAAGGTGAAATCACTCCTAGTGGTGAAATTGCCAATTATGTTTCCCCAGAAATTTTCCTAGGCCAACCATTAGAAGCATATTCAGATATTTATTCGTTGGGTGCAATCATGTACCACATTATTACTGGGAATCCACCTTTATCTGGCAAATCCCCAAAAGAAATTGCTTTACAACATAGAGAAATGGAACCAGTATTGCCTAATTATGGAGTAGCAGATATTCCTCACTCTCTTTCTTTAGTATTGTCTCGTGCTTTAAGTAAAGAATTAAAACAACGCTATCAAAATGCATATGAATTACAAGCTGCTATTGATAATTTTTTGTTAAACGATATCAAAACATATAAAATCGGTTCGTATAAAGAATTATTACCTAAAGTAGTAGAAGTTTCAGAAAGTGGGCGAGCCTTTAATGTTGCCTTAGAAAAAACAAGACAAATTCCTAGAATTCTTGACACTTCCCCTCTCATTGAAATGGATTCATTAAAAGCTGACGATACTTCAGAAATTACAATTACAAAACAAAAAACAGATTCTGAAATCGAATTCCCCAATAAAATAAAAAGTCACAAAAAAAAGTTTCCAAAAGAAATTTTTAAAACAGCCATTTGTGCAAGCATTGCTTCCTTTATTATTCAAGCTATTGTGCTTATTGTTTCATTTACAATATAAGGAAAACATTTTGAATATATTATATTCTCAAAAAGATATACAATGTAGAATACAAGAACTAGGGAAACAAATTACTCAAGATTATCAAGGTAAAGAACTTGTTGTTTTAGGTGTTTTAACAGGGTCTTTTATTTTCATGGCAGACCTTGTTCGAGAAATTCATCTTCCTTTAGATTGTGAATTTGTTAAAATATCTTCTTATGGAGATGGAAAAATTTCAAAAGATTTACAATGTCAACTTGATGTTAAAAAAGAAAAAATTCAAGGAAAACATATTTTAATTGTAGATGATATTGTAGATTCTGGGAAAACAATGAATTTTTTAATCCAACATTTACAAAATTATCAAGCCAGTGATATTAAAATTTGCACATTACTTTTTAAAGAATCTGCTGTACAATACAATATTCATCCTCATTATTATGGGTTTAAAGTAGAAAATTTTTTTGTGGCTGGCTACGGATTAGATGATAAAGGAAAAAGTAGAAACCAACCGTTTATTAGTGCTATATAAACAGACAAGATAAATAAAAAAGACTTCGTATATACGAAGTCTTTTTTATTTATGAAATATTATTGTATTCTCTAAAATTTAATTCCTAATTTTTCATGAACTTCATCCATAGTTTCCTGTGCAATTTTTCGACATTTTTCTGCTGAAGTTTTCAAAAAATCATAAACAGGTTTAGGATCATTGATAAGGGCTTGGTATTTCTCTCGAATAGGTCCTAGCATAGATTCCATATTTTTAGCCAACATTCGTTTACATTGAACACAACCAATAGCAGCGTTTTTGCAATCATTGGTAATTTGATCGAGTTGTTCTTTTGGTGTAAAATATTGATGGTAAGAATTATATACATTACAATCTTTTGGATCGCCAGGATCTTGTTTTCGTTGGCGTCGTTCATCTGTTTTTGCCCCTGCAAGTTTTTTCCAAATTACTTCGGGAGATTCAATGACACCAATAGTATTTCCAAGACTTTTTGACATTTTATTCACACCATCTAAGCCTAAAACTCTCTTAGCCTGTCCTAAAATTGGTTGAGGTTCTGGAAATATATCGCCATATGTTTTATTGAATCTACGAACGCATTCTCTTGTAAGTTCCAAATGTTGTAGTTGGTCTTCACCTACTGGAACATATTGTGCTTTGTAAATCAAAATATCAGCAATCATCAGCACAGGATAAGTGAATAGACCTACGCTAACAGATTCTGTTTTATCTTTGGACTTATCTTTGTATTGTGTCATACGATTGAGTTCGCCCATAGTAGAATTGCAATTCAAAATCCAAGCTAACTCTGTATGTTCTGGGACATGACTTTGAACAAAGAGAGAGGCATTTTCTGGTGTAATGCCTGCTGCCATAATTAAAGTTGCTGCTTCCAAAATGCGATTTTTCATTTCTTGCACTGGATAAGGGATGGTCATAGCATGATAATCTACCACAGAAAAAATAGATTCATATTCTCCTGATTGAGCAAGTTCTACCCATCGTTGGATAGCACCAAGATAATTTCCAATATGTATACTGCCTGTGGGTTGTATTCCAGAAAATAATCGTTTTTTCATAAGCGTATGGCGCGTTGCGCATTCTCCTATTTAACTTATCTATTTTTTTTATAAATAGACATGAATATAAATAAAATTGACTTTGTCAATAAAATACAATATACTTATAACATATAATATAGCAATTTTCTTTTATAAATCATTAAAAAAATTATTCTTTCTAGCATATTCTTTCTATTATAGGTATAAATAATGGCTTTAAATAAAAACTTTTTTCTAATGCAACGCTGTTTAAATGCTGGGTATGTACCTCCAAAAATTCTAACAGATTTAATGATGCACAATAAAGATTCAAATATTCTTTCTATTCTATTAGTCAATAAGCTCATTGATCAGACAGTATATAAACAATTACAGCAAGATTGGAAAGCATATTGTAAAGAAACAAATAGATATTTTATTTGTAAAAATTGCAACCATGAAAATTTGTGTGAAGAAGAAACTGCAAATCCATTGTGTGAGTATTGCCATAAACCATTAAAAGAACAAGAAAAATTAAAAAAAGATCTTAGAGCTATCACAACAGGCTTGCCTAAAGAATATTTTGGTCCTTATCAAATATTAAAAATTCTTGGCAGAGGAGGAATGGGAGTAGTTTATAAAGTACAGCATCCTGAATTAGATATTCCATTGGCATTAAAAGTTTTATTAGTTCAAGAGGATGTAGGAGCCAAAATGCGCTTTTATCGTGAAATGGATCTTGTTTCTTTATTGCGCCATCCTAACATTATAGGTATTCATGATGTAGGAACATTAAATGATACACCTTATTATACCATGGATTACATTGAAGGCCAAACATTAGACGCTATTTTGAAAAAAAAACCACTTTTAAATACTACTTATGTGTTGAAAATCCTAGAAAAAATCGCAGCTGGACTAGCTTGTGCACATCGTGCTGGAATTATTCATCGAGATATTAAACCTGGGAATATTATGATTGATGAACAAGATCATCCATATTTAATGGATTTTGGAATTGCCAAATGCAAAGATACAAAATTGACACAACCTGGAGAAATCATGGGTACGCCTGATTATATGCCTCCAGAACAAGCCACAGGAAAAAATCATTTAGTGGGCTATGCTAGTGACGTATATTCATTAGGTGCTACGATGTATCATGCTTTGACTGGCAAGACTCCTTTTGATGGTAAGAATGCAATTATCATTGTACAAAAAGTTATTATGGGAGATTATTTACCACCACGACAAGTAAATCCTGACTTATCTATTTATGTAGAAGCTGTGATTCAAAAAGCAATGTCTTTCCATCCTAAAAATCGATATGCCAATGCTTCTTTAATGGCTTTAGATTTACAAGCTCTATTGCAAGGAAAGCCAACGATAGCAAAACCAAATACTGGATTTCGACGTATTTTAAAAAAAATAAAAAAACACTTTATTATTATTCTTTGTGCTTTGATTAGTTGTATTTGTATTTTGATTTCTCTTATCTTATTTTTATCGTAGTCTTAAGAAGATAAATCAGAAAATTTTCCTTCTAAAAATTCTACCATAAATTCTAGATTATATTTATTTTTAATATACTCTAAAATTTTTAAAAATTTTCTCATTTTAGATCTAGAAAAAATCAGACGAAATGCCATTGGTTGTTCCTCATAATTAAATTTAACAATATATTCATTAATATTTTTCACAAACCAAAGAACAATCATTCCTACAGTGGCAACTCCTATGGCAATATTTTGTCCTAAAATAGAATTCCCCAATATAAGATATATTAATAAAATTACAAAATATAATCCTATTATATTTACGATGAAACAACCATATACAGGCGTATTTGCAATCGATATTCTTCGTATATTATGGAAATCAAAATTATAAAGAATATTTTCAAATAAATCTTTCACTTGTAGATAATGGCTATGAAATAAAATAGAATGAATTTCAAAATTTGCTACTTCTTCTGCAATATTGATTTGATACCCATCACATCGAAAATTTTCTAAATCTTTTTCTTCTTCTGTTTGTTCTTCTGGCTGGTCTTCTATTTCTTTTTTTGTCTGTTCTGCTTTGCTTATTTCTGGTTTTTCTGCTTTGCTTGTTTCTGTTTGTGCAAATTCTTCTTTTATTTCTTCTGTTTTGCTTGTTTCTGTTTGTGCAGATTCTTCTTCTATTTCCTCTGCTTTGCTTGTTTCTGTTTGTGCAGATTCTTTGTCTATTTCTTCTGTTTTGCTTGTTTCTGTTTGTGCAGATTCTTCTTTTATTTCTTCTGTTTTGCTTGTTTCTGTTTGTGTAGATTCTTCTTTTATTTCTTCTGTTTTGCTTGTTTCTGTTTGTGCAGATTCTTTGTCTATTTCTTCTGTTTTGCTTATTTCTGTTTGTGCAGATTCTTCTTCTATTTCTTCTGTTTTGCTTATTTCTGTTTGTGCAGATTCTTCGTCTATTTCTTCTGCTTTGCTTGTTTCTGTTTGTGCAGATTCTTTGTCTATTTCTTCTGTTTTGCTTGTTTCTGTTTGTGCAGATTCTTCGTCTATTTCTTCTGTTTTGCTTGTTTCTGTTTGTTTTTCTATTTGTTGCTCTTTGTTTATGTTATCTTGTTCTTCTATTTGTTGTTCTTGATTTGTCTCTATTGGCTCTGCATGTTGTCCTACTTGATGATTATTTTGTTCTTCTCTATTCATTGTTATGTGACTATCCTTAAAGATTGTTTTATTACATAAAAAAAAAATACTCTAATGATACAAAGCACTAGAGTATCTTTTTTTTTCTTAGAAAATAGTTTGCAAAGTTTCAAAAAAGTTTTTAAAATCTTCTATAGAATACGGACTATTTTCTTTTTCACTTGTAACAATCAATTCAAAAAAAACATTTTTATATGTTGCAAAACAAACATATACTTTATAAATTTTCTCTTGTATTGTATATTCTTTTATTACCAGTATTATATTTGGTGAAATATTTTGATATTCTACTTTTGATAAGGTATTTTGTGTCTTATCTTTAGCCATTGATAAATTTTTATAGAATTGTGCAAATGTTTCTGCTTGCCCCTCTTTGCATACAGCTACGAAAATCATATTCTTTTTACTCAAATAATTAGTAGCTATATCTAATGATTCTTTAATTTTATTTTTATCTGTTTCTTCTTTGACATAATTTAAAAGTGTATCTGTTTTTACAATATAAGATTTAATCTTTTCACCTTTAAAAAATATCGTAGTAAAAAGTTTATTCATAATATCATCAGTTGTTTGTGCTTGTACTGATATAATAGCTAAAATACAAAAAAAGAATAGAGCAATTTTTTTCATATAAACTTCCTTTAATTTTCACATCAAGAACAAAAGTGGAGAATACTTTTATAATCTTCTTATATGTACCAAAGGCCAAAAAATAAAAATAGCTTTTCCTATTATATTTTCCTTAGGAATAAATGTATCTTTTTCCCAATGGCGACTATCATTACTTTGTGGTGGATTATCACCTAAAACAAAATAATTATTTTCAGAAATATTCCAAGTATTGTCATCATAGTTTAAATAATAAATATCACGTTGCAATTTTATATTTTTGATGCAAAATTGGCCATTTTGACTTCCAATTTGAATAGAATTATTTAAAGTTTGTGAAGATGCATTTTGTAGATCTGTAGCATAATCCAATTCAAATATTTTATGATCATTCACCAACACTTGCAATAATAAATCTATATTTTTTATAATTATATGATATTTTTTAAATTGGGTCAATGAAAAATCTAAATTGATTTTATGTAGAAGATGATTATTTTTTTGATGAGTAAATGTACTTGTCTTTTGGGAAAGCGTACATATAAATGTATCTTTCCCATGACAAAGTTGTATATGAAATTTTCCTTCTTTTGTTTCTAGAATTATATAAAAAGAAAGTTGTATTTCACCAACACCATGAAAACCACCTGCTTGGTACGTTTTTTTAGAGCGTTTCCAAAGAAAATCTTTTTGTTTAGGATCATATTTATTGCTCAACTCTTGATAATAAACTAGCCAATTTATATTGTTCGTAGATTGAAATTGAATTTGTTTATCTTGGAATTGAACCTTTTCTTTGTCCAATGCTACCCAAAATTTATCTATCTCATCATACTGCATATTATATAATTCATATAGTAAGTCTTGTTGTATTTGGAAAGGTTTTCTTACAATTTTATGATTCACATAGATGTTTCCATTTTTAATGTCTAAAATCTCATTGGGAAGCCCAATAAGACGTTTCACATAATATTGATTCTGTTTTTCAAAAACTACAACATTCCAACGTTTTAATGTAGAACTTATTTTATCCACAACAATTCTATCGCCTGTTTGAGAATCGCCAATCAAAGTAGGTTCCATAGAGGAAGTGGGAATTTGAAAGGGTTCAAACAAAAATAAGCGAACAAGAAATATACAGCATAAGAGACTAGCAAATAAAAAAAATGATAAAATGTTGTGATAGATGATTTTCATGATATCTTTCTATTGTTTCCAATATGCTATGATTTCAGGCAAAATTTTTCCACTAGGCACAGTCACATAATGACCATATTGTACACTATATGTCATGTGGCGAAATGGGTTAGATTCAGGATTTATATCTAACATAACACAATTTTTTCGACATGCAAGTTGTCCTAAGATATTCGCAAGAGTCGTAGCACCTGAAGTTCCAATCACAATCAACATATCTGTTTTTGTCAATCGACGAATTGAACTTTCATAATAATAAAATTCCTCATTATAACATTCATCAAATAACAAAATATGAGGTCGCGTGACTGCACCACAACTGGGACAAACAAGAAGATTTTGTTGTTGTTTGGTAAGAGGATTTTTTTCATCAATTTCCATTAATTCATCAGGAATAGAATATACTTTTGTACAACATTCCTTAGAACAACGCATACTTGCAAATGTGCCATGGATTTGATAAGTCCGTTGTAAAGAATTGCCAGCTCGTAAATGTAAACCATCAATATTTTGTGTAACAAGACAAAAATGATCGCCAAGCATTTTTTCTAATTCTGCAATTGCATAATGTCCAGGATTAGGTTGGGCTTTAGCACAATCTCGCCTTCTAGCTAAATACCAAAGCCACATATTATAAGGATCTTGTTGAAAAACTCGCCAAGTTACAAGTTCTTCTGGCTGATAGACTTTAGAACCTTTAGTCCAATATCCATCTTGTCCACGAAACGTAGGTATACCACTTTCAGCAGAAATACCTGCACCTGTTAAGACAGTAACCTCAAAATTTTCTTTTTTGGCTTTGTCTAAGATTTCCATTAATCTTTCATCCATTGTAAATCCCACCTTAGAAAAATTAGATAGAATAAAAAAAAGCACCTTGTTCAGGTGCTTTTTTTTTTTAGAAAATGAACAACTAACTATTTAGGGGCATTTTCATTTTTTTGTAAAATGCCTGCATCTACTAGTTTGTCAATCATTTGTTGCATAGAACTAAAGAATCCTAAGAAACCGTTTGGTGGCATAATCACTCGTAGATTTGCTTGTGGGACTGGTGGTTTACCTTCTTCTTCTGGTTGAAGTGTGATGAAATCAAAACGAACCATTCCACCTGCAAAATGGATTTGACCTAGTCCGTCTGCAAACATTTCTTTACGGAATTCACGGAATTCTTTTTTTTCTGACATATACAAACTCCTAATCTTTTTTTAGTTAATACTACTAAATACTATAAAACATTTCTTTAGATTATTCTTTCAATAATCTATATTTATTTCTATTTCTTTAAATTATTCATTTAATAATCTATATTTATTTCCATTTCTTTAGATTATTCTTTCAATAATCTAAAGAATCTATTTTATTATACTTAATTTTTTCATCTTTAGCAATAAAAATTTAAAAATTTTCATAAAAAAATAAACTTTTATTTAAATGATTCCTATTAAGTATCACAATATTTAAAAATTTTCTATTATTTTTTAAACCAAGAAAATATTTTTTTCTTAGATTTCTTTTCTGTGGTTTCAGGATAATCTGAAGCAGTATGATCTAGTGTTTCATCTAGGTTCTTACCTGTATCCACAATTTCTTTTGCGATTACTTCTTTTGCCGTTGTTTCAGCAACTTCTTTTGCTGTTGTTTCAGCAACTTCTTTTGCCGTTGTTTCAGCAACTTCTTTTGCCGTTGTTTGTGCAACTTCTTTTGCCGTTGTTTGTGCAACTTCTTTTGCCGTTGTTTGTGCAACTTCTTTTGCTGTTGTTTCAGCAACTTCATTTGCAGTTTGCATTAAATTAATCGGCAACATTTGCTGATGTAAATTCAAATTTTTTAATTTTTGCAATGGTTTTTGTGTATTTAGGGCTTTATCAATCGGCAAGAAGGAATCAATAGATTCGACTTTTTTGCCATCAATGACTTCATCTTTAACTAATCGTAAAGGAGGATGGACTCTATGGCTTTTTTGACGTTGTAGTATCCCTAAAGATACTAATCGATCCATTAATTCCTGCATAGATTTAAAAGCATCTATAAAACCATTGGGTGGCATAATTAACCGAAATTCATTTTGTATAATAGGTGGTTGTCCCTCCTGTAAAGGAGCATATCTGACAAAATCAAAACGAAGCATTTCTCCAGTAAAATGAATTTTGCTTAATTCATCTATAAAAAGTTCATTGATTGGCATTTGTATCGTATCCTATTTTATTTTACTATGTAAAAAATAAGGGAAAATGTACATTGTTCTACAAAGTATTTATTCAAAATTAATCATAGAAGTTGTTGAATACAGTTTTATTTCTTGAGATTCTGTATCCACTTCATAGTCATCTACATTTCCACCGACTCGTCTAGACACTCGAGCAAGAGCAGGGCTGTATTTTACAATATAGTCTCCAGTATAATATTCTCTTTTTTGTGTCATAAAATTACCAGCATTTAAAACATGTTGATAACTTAGTGCTTCACGAAAATCACGTACTGTGTCTGGTTCTAAATTTTCTACGCCTAAGCTATTTAAAATACGAAAATATGATACATAATAATTGCTTAAAGAAATTTCTCTTTCTATATTTTTTTCTATACAAGCGAGTCTCATTAAATCTTGTTCTAATTTTTCAATTTCATTTTCTTTATTGAGAACTGCCGTAGCACTCATTAAATTTTCTTTATATGTTTCTTGTACTCTAGAATCCATATCAAGTTGTGCTTTCATTGCAAGAAGGTTAGCATGTGCCATGCGAACTTGTGCAATGATGGCTATAGATTGAGCGAAAGTACGTTCTTTATCTACATCTACTTGTTTTGAAAACGTCCTATATCGAGAAATATTTTGTGGCAACTTAAGGAGATTATACGCCGCACGAATCCCCACTTCCCACCAACTTGTATGGTATTGGAAATCGCTATTATTTGTTTTAAAATCTGCAAATAAACGAACATTGGGGAACATCATTAAAATAGATTTATAGCATTCTACATGATTAATATGTTTTTGGATATCTACTTCAAAAAGTTCTGGTCGTCTCATAAGTGCAATTTGTTCCATAAGTTCCATTTCAGGAAATGTAAAAGTTGGAACAGTATCTAACATAGAATGATCCACTTTAATCTTTGTATCTGCATATAAACCTAAAAGAGCACATAATTCTACACGATAAGATTCACAATGACGAAAATAATTTGTCAAACGTTTTTCAATATCTACTAACTTTTGAGTTTCTTCAAAAGCACGATAAGGTGCAATCATACCTTGTTTTGCCATTTTAGAAAGAGAGTTCATACGATTTCTACAATCTTTCAACAATTGTTCAGTAGCAAATTTTGCTCTCTGAGCCACTGCAACTTTGAAATATGTTTGAACTACTTCTAAAACTAAATTTTGTTCAATACGACGAACTCGTTGTCTTCGTAAAAAGACTCGATCTTTTGCTTGTTGGCTATTAAAAAATGCCAATCCAAAATCTAACACGCTAAATGCTAAATCTATATTAAATAGATTTAATTGTTGATCCTCTCTTTGAGAATATGTATGGGTGCCACCATCTTTGTCTGGGTAAACGTTTTTGCCTCTACTGGCTTCCACATTACTACGTTCTAAATATTCATTAGAAATAGTTAATTCTGGCAACATCCCTAGCATTTCGCTTGTGTGCATTTCTTCAACAACTTGTTCTTCTAAATTTAAAACTCGTAAATCAACATTATTGCGAAGTGCAAGGCGAATACATTCTTTTAAAGTAAAAGTTTGAGTTTCATCTACATTACTTCTTTTAGCTCTGTCAAAATGTTCTACAGCATAAGCAATTCGATCTTGTTGATAATCATTATACGATTTACAGCCTGCGATCATACTTACTACGATTAGACTGAAAATAAAAAAAGTTTTAATCATGAATCCTCCTAATAATGACCTATTGTTTCTTTTACTTTCATAAAAAGCAAAAACTATCATATTTATTATAAATCAAATTCATAAAAAAAACAATAAAAAATAATATCAATATTTCAAGCTATAAATTTTTTGGTGATTTCTTATGTACTTTTTTATATAATTTTACGGCGACCTTATAGAATCGATTAAAAAATTTTCGTTGTTTAGGTAGAACAATATGAACCGGTTGTTGCGTATACGCTTGAATAAAACGACAGATGTCTCGTCCTGTTAAAGGAAGATCCATAGCAGAAAAGAGCAAGCCAGATAAATCTTTAATAATATATCTTGAAGGGACTTGTTTTCGTATTTGTGCACGATGCAAATCAATTACAGATAAGCGAACAGTATGTTCATGCAAAGATGATTTATCTAATAGAAAATGACAAAGATAACAATCTCTATGGTTTAAACCAGAACGATGCATTTTCCCAATCATTTTGCCTAAATTTTCAATGATTTTTGCTTTGATATGGTAGGGTGGCGGATTTGTTTTCCAATCTTTGCAAAAATCTTCTAAACTTACTGTGTTTGCTAATTCTTCGGTGATCAGAAAAGAAGTAATATTTGCAGGATTTATACCTTTACTTGCATAAGCACAAGGTTTCATAGTGGGAACTTGAATCATTTCTAAATGACGAATCGCCTTATATTCTTGGCTTGCTCCTAAAACAGGCATTTTCCCTTGGAATAAATTTTTAAAAATTTCTTTCCAGCCACAGCCAGTATGTAGTTTTGCAAAATATCCTTGCTCACCTAGTTCAAATCGAAAAGTATGTCTAGATTTCACTTTTCGAAAACTTTCTCCAGACAATTGAAATGCTTCTTTAAAAACATCTTTTCCACGCCAAAGTGTTTCAAAAGTTTCATTTAGAAAAAGATGATCCATGCGAAAAAATCTCCAAATAATCTATGGCTTTAGAAGCACGATGATAAAAATCTTGGGTAGATGCAAATTGAATTGCATCTTGTTTCATTTGTTGTAAACTTTGCTCATTAGAGAGAATATTTTGTAATATTTGATTATATGTATCTTGTTGAAAAGGCATAGGACAAATACGATTATGTGCTTGTTGCACATACGTTGCATAACCACAATTTTCAGTACATAGAACAGGAAGTCCCATTGATAGTGCTTCTATCAATACATTCCCAGCAGCTTCATTTCTTGCAGGATGAATCATACAATCTGCTGCAAGATAAAAATCTTCTACATTTTGTTGTACACCAGTAAAAATCACTTTGTCTTGTATTTTCAATAAATTTGCTAGTTTTAACATAGATGTATGTTTATAAGACCCTACTACTAAAAAAATACAACGTTCTTTGATTTCTTTAGGAAGTGCATGCAAGGCATATAAATTTCGATCTACACCTTTTGTATAAAAAGCAGAACAAACTTGAATTAAAACGATTTGATTATCTGAAATATGAAATTGTTTCCGAACTTGAGAACGAATACAATCTTTATTTTGAGGAATATGAAACTTAGGATCAATTCCAGGAGGTAAGTAAAAAAAGCGATTTTCTTGGGTTTGATAATAATGAATATAATCTTGTTTTTGATGAGGAGAAATATACAAAATTTTTGTGGAAGACAAAGGTTGAAAAATACTAGCCTCTAGCTTTTCAAATACATTGTAACGATGACTCAACAAACGTTTCCAATATTTTTTTTGGCTAGAAGTCTTTCGAAAACAATTATCGCCAGCGAAATATACATCTAGCCCTGCCATACGATTAAAACCAAACACACAGTCAAAATGTGTTGTTTGTAGATATGCTAAAGCAAGTTTTTCAAAAGCAAGGGCGAAGCCATGATTAGAAAACGCTCGAGGTTGTAATATTTTATATTGTACATTTTCTAAAAATGCATCTTCCCAAATACTAGTAATAATCGTCACTTCATGACCACGTGCTACTGCTTCTTGCAACATACGAAAAAAATCTAATTGCAATCCACCATGTGGAAAGTATTTAAAAATAATAAAAGCAAACTTCATCTATAATTTTCCTGACTTATATTTTCTTTCCAAGATTGCAAAAATATAAAACCCATTGATATCAATGGGTTTTATAAATTAGTGAGATTCACTTTCTGCATGAGCCTTATAACCTGCTGCATCCATCATAGCATCAAGTTCTTCTGGATCAGACATTTCAATTTTAATAAGCCAACCAGCACCATATGGATCTTCCATAAGAGTTTCTAAATTGTCAGCAATATCTTGATTTACTTCAACAATTGTACCAGATACTGGGCAATACAAAGAACTACTTGTTTTTACAGATTCTACTTCACCAAAGATGTCGCCTTTTGTGACTTCATCGCCTTCTTCTAGTATGAATTCAAAATAAGTTAAATCAGTTAAAGCATCAATAGCATGTTTAGTAATACCAATTTCTACAACATTGTCCTTAACTCTTGCCCATTCATGGGTTACAGCATATTTAATATCTTTAGGGAACATGTGAATTCCTTTTACAATAAAATAAAGAAATAATAATAAATCTTTAGCTTTGAACAAAACTAAACTTGTTTTGTATTTATAACAAAAATAATATTTTTTTCAATACAGAATCTTTTTTCATCATGGTTCTTAGCAAAACAAGGCATTCTTATGTACTTAGAGCAACCATTTCATTTTTTTTTGCATTGAATTTTCGAAATGAATCAATATTTGTCACATTTACCAACATTATCAAGCATGCGAAATGATAGATAAATTAAAATTTTTTCTATCTATATAAAACCATTGATGTTACGCATTTCTCGCATGTTTACTTTCTATTTGCCATTGCTTTTTCCTCTATTAATTGGAAAAAGCAACTTTTTAATTCGCATTCTCTTTACCTTATCCAGTAGATATGGAAAGAGAATTTTGCTTCCGTTCCTACAAACCTATAAAATCCTATAAATAGCTATAAAAATCTATAAATAAGATTTCTGTTGTATTTCTGTTTCAACCTTGCTGGTTACAATCTGATTTATTACTAAATCTGACTGCATTGCCGTCAAGTCCGCAGACGTAAATTCGGCAAGAACTTTGCCTATTTGTTTTTTTAATTCTGTTAGTAAATTCAAACTTGCATTGTAATCTCTGTCTATTTTTAAACCACATTCATTACAAATATACACTCTATAAAATTTATATTATTTTATAGAATTTTATAGATTATTTAAAGCAGTTGATAGCCCTTGTACAATGAGCGTAAATAATAGCTCTTGCTGTCTCCTCCATAGATAACAATGGATGATACATTCTATGCTTGCTTAATCTATTTTTTCAAACATAGATTTATCAACACCGCATACTGGACATTCCCAATCATCAGGAATATCTTCAAATGCTGTTCCAGGTGCTATACCGCTATCTGGATCTCCGACTTCAGGATCATAGATATAACCGCAGGGTTCACATTGATACTTACTCATTTTCTTACTCATTAATTTTCTCCTTTTGTTATTTTAATTTTCAATGATTCATATGTCTGTATCAGGATAACAGAATCTACGATATCCAACTTTAAAACTAGAAACGCCCTACGTCTCACTCTCTTTTTATATATTCAAGAGTTAGAAATAGAGATATTTTGAATTATAATATTGCCTTTACAGAATGCAAATATTTTTTAAAGTAAAAATTTGCACTTGAAAACATTTTCTACTTTTATGTATCCTTTTCTTTCCTCTATTTTTTTGATAAAATTTCATTCAATGTACCAGTATGGTAAGTACCGTCTTGAAACTGAGGATATTGTAAAACTTCCAACAAAATAGGAATAGTAGTAGGAACGCCTTCAATATTAAAATTTCTTAATATTTCAATGGACTTTGCAATGGCTTCTTGACGAGTATTGCCACGAACAATCAACTTGGCAATCATAGAATCATAAAAAGGAGGTATTTTATAACCTTCTTGTACATATGTATCTAAACGAATATCAGCATCTTCTGTAAAATCAGGATGTTGAAACTTTGTCAAAGTGCCAGGACTTGGTTTAAAATTATCATTGGCATCTTCTGCATTGATGCGACATTCTATTGCATGACCATTCCAAGTAATTTCTGATTGGTTTAATTTCAAAGCATGACCAGCAGCAAGAAGAAGTTGTTGTTGGACAATATCTACGCCAGTAACCATTTCGGTAACAGGATGTTCTACTTGAAGACGAGTGTTCATTTCCATGAAATATAATTTAGCACCATCTAAAAAAAGTTCAATCGTTCCTGCATTTTTATAACCAATCTTAGATACAGCTTCACAAATACGTTTGCCCCAAGCTTGTTTCATTTCCAAAGAAATTGCAGGTGAAGGTGATTCTTCCATTAATTTTTGGTGTTTCTTTTGGATAGAACATTCACGTTCTCCTAAATGAATTACTTTTCCAAAATCATCACCTAAAACTTGGAATTCAATGTGCTTGCCATTCACAATATATTTTTCCATGTACAAAGCAGCATTTCCAAAAGCTTTTTCAGCTTCTATCGAAGCTTCTACAAAAGCAGAACGCAATTGTTCTTCATTTTGACAAATTCTCATTCCTTTTCCACCGCCCCCAGCAGTTGCTTTTAAAAGCACGGGAAAACCAATTTCATTTGCCAAAGAAATGGCTTCATCTACATTGGATAAAATACCATCTGATCCAGGAATTACATCTAAACCTGCCTCTTTCATTGTTTTTCTAGCCAAAGCTTTGTCACCCATAACATGAATAGAATGTGGAGAAGGGCCTATAAAAGAAATTTTATATTGTTCACATAAAGTCGCAAACATAGCATTCTCAGCTAGAAAACCATACCCTGGATGGATTGCTTTACATTCATTTTGTAAAGCCACTTGCAATAAAGCTTCCATATTCAAATAACTTTGAGAACTTGGAGAGGCTCCAATACAAACAGACTTTGTTGCCATTTTTAAATAAGGAGCATTCTCATCTGCTTGAGAATAAACAGCAACAGTTTCAATATTCATCTTTTGTGCAGCTTGAATAATGCGTTGAGCAACTTCGCCACGATTAGCAACTAAAATTCGTTTAAACATTCAAATACCCTAAAAGACAAAACAAAAGAACTATGTCCAATCAAATTCCAAAGAACTAAGATTCAAATCAGACCGTAATTCCATAGCTTTATGTAAATAAATAAAATTTTTTCCATTGCCTTCAAAAAAAACAACTATACGAATAATTTTAGGCATGGAATCAGAAAACATAGCTTCTTGAAAACACATCAACGAAACATCAGATAGCAACTTAAACTTTTTTCGCACTACAGATGCTGGATTTATCGAACAAATATCAGGAGTTACAGAAAAAAATACAGCAATCATACGTTCTATATGATTTCCATTTCTAACCTTTTCAAACAACTCTATTACTCTTTCTGATACATGTTCTACATTATCTTGTTCAATAGAAGTAGCTCCTCGCACTGCCATGACAGCCATATTGTAAAACCTCAAAAATATTATAATTATTCTTATGTATTCAATATATTTTGCAATATATTGTACATTATATAATTTCAAATTCTAGTAAAATTTCTTTTTACATGCGAATAAACAAAATTTTTTCATGTTCTAAAATCAAATACATTTTAGAACGAATTTATACCTCTTATTATTACAAAATATACGAATAAGACAATTTATTTTGAAATAAAATCATTTACAATATATGATTCACATATTATAATGATAGTGTGTTATATATATTATTGAGAAACTACATGATATTGTATGTTAGATAAAATACATACAATATTATTATTATATTTTTATGACTCATAAATAATTTTTTTTATAATAATAAAAATTATATATAATAATAAAAATTATATATCATTAAGAAACTACATGATTGTATGTTTAGTATAAAATACATACATTATCGTTATATTTTTATTTTATAGTTTATTTGGAAAGGGAAAAGCGGATGATCCGAGCTCAAAACCTGTCCATGTATTATGGTGCTGTGCCAGCTCTTCGAGATGTAAACTTTGAAGTCAAAAAGGGCGAAATTGTTGGTCTTCTTGGCCCGAATGGTGCTGGAAAATCCACTACATTAAAGATCATCACTACTTATACATATCCTACAGAAGGAAATGTATTCATTGAAAATTTAAACGTACGTGAAAACCCGATTGAAATACGAAAAAAAATCGGATATCTTCCAGAACAATTACCACTATATATGGACATGGAAGTTGTAGAATACTTACGTTTTGTTGGCAAAGCTCGAGGTATTCATGGTACCCAATTAAAAGAACGTCTAGAATGGGTGCAAGAAAAATGTGGATTACAAACTGTATATCGAAAATTAAACAGAGAGTTATCAAAAGGTTATAGACAAAGAACAGCCTTAGCTCAAGCATTGATCCACGATCCAGAAATTGTTATTTTAGATGAACCTACGAGTGGATTAGATCCACATCAAATTATAGAAATTCGTAAATTAATTAAAGAATTAGCAGATTGTAAAACAGTAATATTTTCCACACACATATTACAAGAAGTGCAAGCTGTTACAAATAGAGTACTCATTATTAATCGTGGTCAAATCGTAGCAGATGGAACTACACAAGACTTAGAAAATAAATTTGACACAAAGCAATATCAATTAATTTTGCCTACGAATACTGATGAAAATGCAGTTTTAGCAAAAATCAAAGAAAATAAATCTATCCACCAAGCTAATGTCAGCAACAAAACAGACAAAGAAACAGTTTGTTTTATACAAAGCGATTCAAAACACGATATACGACCTTTTGTAGTTGAACTTTTACAAGCCAATCAATGGAAGTTCCTCGAATTGAAAACAAAACCGTACAGTTTGGAAGAAATTTTCCTTAAATTGACAGAACCAGAAAAAATATAAAGGGATACGTATGAAAAACATTTTGACTATTTTACGCAGAGAAATCACTGCGTATTTTCATTCACCAATTGGATATATTTATTTAATTGTCTTCTTGCTCATCAATTCTTGGCTGTACATCCCTCCATTTTTCTTAAATCTACAAGCTGATATGCGTGGGATGTTCAACTTTTTACCATTTTTATGTTGTGTGCTTATCCCTTTGATTTCCATGCGACTTTGGGCAGAAGATCGTAAAGAAAACACCATTGAAATGCTTCTTACTTTTCCAATGACGTCTACTCAACTCGTTCTTGGAAAATATTTAGCAAGTTTATTATTCTATGCATTTGTATTGGCTACCACTTGGACTATTCCGTTGATGCTATATTGTCTAGGAAATCCAGACACAGGAGTCATTTTTAGTTCTTACTTAGGTGCATTTCTGCTCGGTGCATTATTTTTAGCACTAGGTAGTTTTTTTTCCGTGCTAGTTCGAGACCAAATCATTGCAGCTGTTTTATCTTTAGCTGGTTGCTTTGGATTATATCTTTTAGGTCTTGATTTTATTGCAGCCTATCTTGATTCTTTTTTCGAAGGTTTGGGTAGCACTGTTAAAGTTCTATTAGGAATAATGCCACACTATGAATCCTTTATTCGTGGAATCGTTTCTGTAGTAGATATTGTCTATTTCTTAACTTGGATTTGTATATTCCTATTCTTAACTGGTTTTTTCCTAGAGGGTAGATATAGACCAAAATTCAATTCTATATTTGCCAGTGCCATTACAATTTGTTTAGCCATTGGACTTCTATTCAATTACTTAGTATTTGACGCTGGACTTGGAAGATTTGACTTTACTGAAGGGAAAATTTATACAGTTTCTGATGCAAGTATTCGAATTCTCAATAAATTAAAAGCACCTGTCACAGTGAGTGTATATATCACACCACAATCACAAATGCCTACAGAACTCAAAACATTAGAACAAGATATTGTAGACACATTGAAAGAAATGTCCCTCTCTAGCCAAGGGAAGATGCATTATAAAGTTGTGCACTTAGAAGTCAAAAACTTAGTACAACAAGAGAGATTTGCACACATACAAGATGAAAATAAAGACAAGAAAAAAAGTCTAGAAGAAACATTATTAGATAAAGGAGTAGAACCTTATTCTATTCGCATCTTAAAAGGCGATCAACAAAGCACACAACTTATTTATTCTAGTATAGGCATTGCCTACCGTGACAAAGAAGAAATCTTACCACCAGTAACAGGACAAACACTCTTTCAATTAGAAAGCCTCTTGATAAAAACAGTAGATCGACTTGCACGTCCTAAACAACCTATTATTGCTATGGTAGCCCCTAAAGACGAAATCCCTGATTACATGGTGCAAATGTACATGCAACTTGGTCGTCCAGTTCCACAATCTCGCGACCCTTACCAGCCTATTGAGAAATTCTTAATTCAAGAAGGCTATGATGTAAAACGCATCAACTTTAACAAACAAAGTCCCCTTCCTGAAGAATACGATGCACTTTTGATATTCAATCCCATGAACTTTAACGAACGCCAAAAATGGGAAGTAGCACAAGCATTGCATGCAGGGAAAAAAGTCTTCTTAGCAGTCCAAGAATATTGGTTTAATTACGAAGTGAAACGCGGTTACTTGAATTTACAAAAACAAGAAGACAATCCCAATGTCAACGATTTACTCAGTCATTATGGAATCACAGTAGAACCAGAAATATTAATGGATAAAAACCATATTACCCTTACGATCCAAGATTCTAGCAACACACTAGCTTCGTTACTCGGGGGAGGACACCAAATCAAAGTTCCTACTCATATTCTTATCAACACAGATAGCATGAACCAAGAAGAAACAATTAGTTCCAATTTACCACAATTGCCTTATTTATGGGGGACAGCACTTCATGTTGATAACGATACATTAACTGAAAATAAACTCCAACATACTATTCTATTGAAAACAAGTCGTGATGCATGGAAACTTCCCAAAGACCATACCTTAACAGAAGACGACATTTTCATGAGAAACCTATCTATTTGTAATCAATTCCCCTTAATGGCAAAAATCGAAGGGCAATTCCCCAATGTATACGCTAACAAAGAACGCCCTGCATGGCCTAAACAATCTCCTAAAAGTCCATTTGAACGACCTGAAGAAGACAGTAACACTCCAGAGCCACCAGCAAAAGAAGTCACACCACAAGAAGGTACACTCTTATTGATCGGTTGCTCACGAATCTTCCGCAGCGAACTGATTCAAAACAGCGTCAACCTACTCTTAAACTGTATTGAATACATGGCATTAGACGAAGATTTAAGCAAAGTTCGTAGCCATAAAATGATCAACCGCAGTTTCTCTTTACCAGAGAATACAGGATTATGGAAAGCACTGAACTATGGATTAATGCCATTTCTAATCGCCATATTTGGTATTGGATACGGAATATTCCGTAAAAAATCAAGAGTATCTTCTTTAATGAAGTAAACAATTCCAACGCTAAAAATTTTAGCGTTGGAAATTATCTTCAGGAGCAAAACATGTTCAAAAAACTCATACCACTGTTAATCATTGTACTTATACTAACAGTAGCCACTATTATAAAAAAACAAAGCACCAAAGAACAATTTGATTTAATCCAAGAACTAGGTGCACAAAACATATTAGACGATAAATTTCTTGGCTCAGAAGTTGACCAAATAGAATTATACCTTGGAACAAAAATAGACTCAAAAGTCACTCTTAAAAAAGAAAATGAACAATGGTTCATCACAACAGCTTATCAAGCTCCAGCTCGTAAAAATAACATTGACAAATTGTTATACACATTAAAGAATATGCTCGGAGAAGTACGAAACGCACCTAAAGAATTTTTCAGTGATTTTCAACTCCAAAATGAAGAAGCTGTTCACATTGTACTTACTAGGACTGTTGATAAATCAACCATTCTTTCTCATATTCTTTTAGGAAAAACAGATGGTGAAAATGCCTGTTTTGTAAGACTATATAATAACGATACTATCTTTCGAGTTGGGAGAAACTTACGTCAAGAAATTGGAATTTTTAGTAACGAAAAAGACAAAGCACCAGAACATACTCATTGGCTAGATAAAAATGTTCTTACACTAAATAAAGACGATGTAAAAGAAATTGCTATCACATATCCAGACAAAAAAATACACTTTGTAAAAGAAACTAAGACCATCGAACAACCAGAAGACCCAGAAACAAAAGAAAAACCAGCCCCAAAAATTGAAGAAGAATGGAAACTCAAACCCATTGAAGGATCTTTTAATCAAAGTGAACTAGATAGTTTCATTGATTCCATCACAAATATTGAAGCACAAGATGTAGCAGATCCTAACAAAAAAGAAGAAATCAACATCGACAAACCAAACTACAAACTAGAAATCACACTAGCTAACGACAAAAAATATGTCTTACATGGTGCGTTTACAGGCGGTGAACAAGATGGATATTGCTATTTAGAAACAAATCCAAACCTCATCTATAAGTTAGATAATTGGACATTTTCAAACAGAATTTTTAAATCAGGTAGTAAATACTTTGTATTGCCTTCTTTAACTATTGATAGAACACAAATCCAAAATATAACATATCACATACCACAAGGCACATTTTCCATCAATCGATTTGTATTTGGAAAAGAAAAAGATGAAAAAATTACATGGATTCTTGCGGAACCAGAAAATAAATACGCCACACAAGCTGACACACTCAATGCAGTAGTTGGGCGACTTTCCGTACTCAAAGCAGATGACTATACAGATGAAGTAGATTTAGGGAAACTCGGTCTTGACACTCCTCAATACAGCCTAACTATCCACTTAAAAGACAACAGTCAACATGTTATCAAAGTCACAAAACAAAATGGAAAATACTACACTTTATTTGATGAAGAACGTCCTATCGTAACATTATCTAAAACAGATTTTGAAAAACTCTTCCCAATAATAGACAAAATGTTCATTATAGAAAGCGTAGAAGAAAAAGAAAACAATGCAGACGACGAACCTATGATAGACAATGACATAGAAGAATCTATGATAGACAATGCAGACGACGAACCTATGATAGACAATAACATGGAAGAACCTATGATAGACAATGATATAGAAGAATCTATGATAGACAATGACACAGAACCTGATGAGGAAAACAAATAAGAACAATTTCTAAAAACAAAGCCAATGTTATACAAAGAAGCCGAGTCCTATGCATAGGACTCGGCTTCTTTTATACATTGATGAAAAATTTAATACTTTAATTTTTATTTTTCTGAACATTCACACACATAGCGATAGATTAAATATAATGCTGCTTGTGTAGATCGCAGTTTATGTCGCTCTCTGTTGTCAGTAAAAATATGTTTTTCTACAATGCTATTCTCTTCTCTATCATTATATGCAATATATACTAATCCAATCGGCTTTTTAAATGTATCTCCTGTAGGCCCTGCAATTCCTGTAATAGCAATTCCAATATCTGAATTTGTTTTAATCCGAATTCCACGTGCCATTTCTTGTGCTGTTTGTTTACTTACTGCACCATATTTCTGGATAGTATCTGTAGTCACTCCCAATGTGTTTATTTTAGATTCATTGCTATACGTTACAACAGATTCTTTTAAAAATGCAGAACACCCAGGAATATTTGTAAAACGATTTACAAGAAGACCACCACTACAAGATTCAGCACAAGCAATCGTCTTTTTTTGTTGAATCAAACATTGTGCCACTACTTCTTCAATAGATTGCATGTTTTGTGCATAGCAAAATGGTTTAATTTTTTCATAAATTTGTTGTATAATGTCTTGACAATCAAAAGTAGGCAAATATGTTACATGAAGGTCAACGCCATAATATTCTGGTAAAAAAGAAAATGCAACTTCTGAAGGTAACCAAGATAAATGATCCAATGTTTCGGATAAAGAGGATTCTGAAATACCAGTAGTACGAAATATTTTATGAATAGGTTGTTGCAATGCATAATGTTGTTGTAAAAAAGGCAAAACATAACTTTGAAACATAGCCTTCATTTCATGAGGCACTCCTGGCATAGCAAATAGATGATGATTATCTTTTTCAATATGAAAACCAGGAGCTGTTCCTTGAAAATTAGGAATTGCCTTTGAAATTTCAGGGATCATGGCTTCTCTTTTATTGCATTCAGGCATACTTGTAAATCGTTTTAAATATCGTTGTTTTATAGATTCAAAAGATGGTTCATCAAATTTTGCTTTACATTGAAAATATTGACAAACTCCTTCACTAGTTAAATCATCTAAAGTTGGTCCAAGTCCACCTGTAATTAAAATAATATCTACTCGTTTCCATGCATCTTGCAATGCTTTTGTAATATCTTCTAAAGTATCAGCAACAGTTGTATGATGAAAAATCGAATAACCTTGTTTAGTTAATTCTTGGGATAAATACGCTGTATTTGTATCAATGATCTTGCCTGTTAATAATTCATTTCCTGTTGTAAGTATTTCAATTTTCATTATTTTCTCTTCTATAATATTTTCTATCACGTAAATAGAAACATCATTTTATTTTGGTTGCCTTAATGCATTATATGCATATTGTAAAGCACAATATGTAGCCACAATCATGCCTTCTTCTTTTGTTTGTGCTTCGAGTTGTCTGCCTTGTTTATTATTAAATATATGTCTGAAATATTGTGAATGTGTAGTTCCATCAGGAAAAGCCAGAGCAACGTACACACCACCTTCCCAATGGTCTTGCCAAGTAACTGCTCTTCCAGTTGTTGCAATAGTAAACATAGGTTTTTCAAAGTAAGTTTCATCTAGTTGCACTTTATATTGTGGTTGGATAGTATATAATTTTTGAGTTCCTTTGGCCATATCTTCTGCTGTTTGTAGGTCGTATAAGTCTTCTTCTTTTTCATCTGGAACTTGTAAAAGTTGTTTTTTTGCCTCTATTTTATAACATACACCAGAACCTGCAAAAACAGCACTAGCTCCAGGTGCTAAGGATAAGGAAGCACTAAGATTACCTCCTGTAACGCTTTCTGAACATGCTAAAATCCAATCTTTTTCTTTTAGCAGAGCAATAATTCTAGCTGCTAGATGGTGGCATCGAATGCGAAGTTGTGCTGCTTCAATAGAATATGTAGATTCATAATCTATACGATTCGATTGAGTTTGCATTTCGGCAAGTTTTTTATTCTCATGATTAAGTGCTATATTCTCATTATACAGAACAAAGGAGCTAATGACAAAAAAAATGAAAAGCCCTCGCGTTATACAGCCTCCCCCTTTTTTTGCATCTTTAATATTAATTTCTATAGTTTTTCCCATGATTTCTCCTACAAAAAAGGCTGTGAATTTTCTTACACAGCCTTTTTATTTTGTATTTTGAATATTGATTTTTATACTCTAGTTACCATGTGTTCACGAACAATTTTTTGAATTTTTCGTTCTTTACTAGCAATCCAAGGAATATTTTCCAATTGGATAGGAGGTGTAGTAGGATTGGGACGGAATGTTAATGTTCCAGATAGAAGTAGCATATATTCAAATACATCATTAATTCGTTTTTCTACTTGTAAATCAATCACAGGATATTCAGTGGACTCTCTCATGATCCCTCTAATGTGGATAAGACGGTTTGGTTCCACAATCCATCTATCCCATAGAGTATTGTGAATAATGCCACCAAAAACCATAATTGCAAGAATAAAAGCAATGCAAAAATAAAAAACTGCACTTACTGTCACACCACTCATAATTTTATGAATAAATACATTGAGAATGTCTAATACAGGCAATTTATCTTCGAAGACAATTGCCAATAAGACAAGAATGGTAACACCAAAAATAACAGCAATCGCTTTAATTCCAGAAAAATCAAAAGAAATAACTAAAATATTTAAGAAAAATGTAATGATAAAAATCAAAGCAATAATTTCTTGCATATTAAATGGTTTGTATTTTTCTACTGGTGCTGGTTCTGCTAAAGGATCTTCAACAGGTGCTTGTTCTACTTGTTCTACTTGTTCTACAGGTGCTACAGGAGCATCGGCTGCTTTGGGAGGTACTAATGCTAAACAACCACAAACAAAAGCTACAATCATTAAAGGATAGAAAAAGATGACTTTTGGATAAGAGACTAATATGCATCTTGGTTTTTTCTTGGATCCTGTAGTAGGGATGGAAGGATCTGTTGTTGCCATAAAAATATTCCTTTTCGTAAAAAAAGTTTTATTTATACAGATTTTTTAATGACGAACATAATTTGTATATTATTATGACGAACATAATTTGTATATTATGACGAACATAATTTGTATATTATGACGAACATAATTTGTATATTATTATATTGTATCAATTCATGAATCTAAAAAGCAATAAAAATTTTGTTTTTTTCTCAAATACATGAATACATGAGATTATTTATTTTTTTTATTTGTTATTTACACATTATATTTTTAAACGATTTTTTACAATAAAAACAGCTTCTCTAATGTATACATTATGCTTTTAAACGATTTTCTACAATAAAGACGGCTTCTTCCACAGAGATACGTTCTTGTTTTGTAGTATCTCTATCTCTAATAGTAATGCTACCATCTTCGGAAGTTTGCCCATCAATCGTTAAACAATAAGGAGTTCCAATTTCATCATGTCGTCTATACCGTTTGCCAATAGCATGAGTTTCATCATATCTTGCATGGATACCTGCATCTAAAAATTTCTTAGCAATTTCTCGAGCTTTTTCTGGCATTCCATCTTTTCGTAATAAGGGGAAAATAGCCACTTTATATGGTGCTAGAAGAGGATGTAGGCGTAGGACATTTCGTTTTTGCATATTTCCTTTAGAATCAGGGATTTCATCTATATCCCAAGCATCATTTAAATATGCTAGAACAGCACGAGTGGCACCAGCAGAAGGTTCAATTACATAAGGAACGTAACGTTCATTATTTTCAGCGTCAAAATATTCAATTTTTTTGCCTGAAGAAGATGCATGTTTTTTTAAATCATAATCTGTTCGATTTGCAATGCCTTCTAATTCATCCCATCCCCATGAAAATTTGTATTCAATGTCATAACAGGCTTTTGCATAATGTGCTAATTCTTTTGGTTCATGTTGTCGAAATCGAAAATTTTCAGGATGATTTGCAAATTTTTGCCACCAATTTATTCGTTCTTTTTTCCAATATTCCAACCATTCTTCATCTGTTCCTGGTTTACAGAAAAATTCCAATTCCATTTGTTCAAATTCACAAGAACGGAAAATAAACGATTTTACTGTGACTTCATTTCGAAAAGATTTTCCCATTTGTGCAATGCCAAAAGGAATTTTTTGACTCATACTTCGTTGCACATTCATAAATTGCACAAACATAGCTTGGGCAGTTTCTGGACGTAAATATATATTAGAAGACTTTAAAATATATTCTATTTTACTGCGAATTTCTTTACCTTGGACATTTTGAAATGTGCCTTTTTCAATTTCTTGAACGATTTCTTGCAATGGATCTACAGAGCCTAAAAATGTACGGAACATTAAATTAAATTGTCGTTCCTCTGATAAAAATGGACTTCCACAATTTGGACAAACATAACCACATTCTTTTACTAAAGCACCATGTAGTTCATTTCCATCACGTTTTAATTCAATTTGATAATCTTGACGGATTTGTTCTTGTGCAACTTTAGCACGACCTTTATCAGCTAAAATAATGATTGTATCATCCCCTTGTACTTTTATAGGAGCTTTATCTGCACGAAATCGCTCTTTACAAATTTTACAATCTACTAATGGATCTGAAAAGCTAGAAACATGACCTGATGCTTCCCAAACTTGAGGATGCATCATAATGGAAGCGTCCAATCCAACTACATTGTCGCGAGAATAGACCATATCTTCCCACCATTGATTCATAATGTTGCGTTTTAATTCCACGCCTAAGGGACCATAATCATATGCACTGCGAAGACCGCCATATATTTCGCTAGATTGAAAGATAAAGCCACGATCTTTACACATGGCTGCGATTTGTTGCAATTTATTTTCACACTGTCCGTTTTCCATAATCAATGTACCTAAAAATAACGTATTGAGAATAAAATTTGATTGATCCAATATGATAATCTAAAATATCATATTATAGTATTTTTTAAACTTGATTGATCAAATATAATAATCTACAATATCATGTTTTAGTATTTTTTCAATAAAATTTTTACCTTGCATTCAATACTAAAATTTGTACAATAAAGTTCTATAAACTGTGAAACTTTCATTAAAGGAGTCTCAATATGGACAATACAAGCAAGTTCAAAGTTCTTGCAGTTGATGATTCTTTAGTAACTTTAAAAATTCTAAAAAAAATCATAAAAGATAGTGAATTTGAAATCGTCGCAGAATCAACATCTGGCGAAGATGCATTAATAAAATATGATGAGGTTCAACCAGATTTAGTATTATTGGATATTATTATGCCCGAAATGGATGGCATTGAAGCTTTAGAAAAAATTATAGCGAAAGATCCTTCTGCAAAAATTGTTATGGTTTCGTCTATGGGAACTAAAGAAAAAGTAATGGAATCTTTAGAAAAAGGTGCAAAAAACTTCGTCATGAAACCTTATGAAAAAAGCACATTATTAGAAGTGATGAAAAAAGTTTGTTCCAATGAAATTGCAGAATCATAATTCAAATATATGAATTATCGCTTTCCAAAAAAATAACCCTCACTTTTAGGAGGAAATATTTATGTCCATTAAATTTTTGGGGCAATTTCTATTAGAGCGTGGGAAAATTATTCGAGAAGAACTTCTAGAAGCTCTAAATTTAACAAAAAGCACAAATTTATCCATTGGACAAATTGCATTAGAATCTGAAGATTTAACAAGAGAACAAATAGATTCCATTTGCATCTGCCAAAAATCTACGGATAAATTATTTGGCGAAATCGCCGTTGAAAAAAAATATTTAACACAAGAACAAGTTGATGAATTGCTGATGATTCAAAAAAACGAACGTTTTTCTCTACGAGATGCACTTATTCAAAAAGGCTATCTCACTATGCAAGAATTGCAAGAAGAAATGAAATATATTCAAGAAAGATCAGAAGCAATTGAAGCAAAAAACTTGGAAGTGATACAGGCCTCAAAACATCCAGACGTAGAACAAGCCTTTATTGATGTAGCATTAAAAATGTTGAGACGAGTCGCACAAATGGATTTAGCTTGCTATGAACTCCATCGTGACAAAAATAAACAAAATGCAGAATTTTGGAATATTAACCAAGCATTCTATGGTGATATTTCTGGCATATTTACTTTATCTATATCAGAAAAAACATTTCTTAAAATTGCATCTGAAATGATTCAAGAACAACAAAGAAAGATTGATGATTTAAGTAAAGATGCAGGAAAAGAATTCGTAAATATGGTATTAGGAAATGTAGCTGTCCGCTTAAGTGAAAAAGGGACAAAAATTTCTATTAAATTACCAGAAATTTCTACAAAATTAAATGATGTTATAGATACAGATGAATTACTTGTGGCAAGATTTGTTTCTTCTGAATATGAAGTTCGTTGCATTCTTTGTCTACATTAAAAATAATACAGTATTAAGACACCCAAAAAAAGAGGACCTCCCACCGTCCTCTTTTTTTGTTAGATTTTTTTTTCTCATAATCTATAGAAAAATCTGTTAGGAACACTACTATGAAAACAATAATATTATTTATCATTTTATTGACCATATTGCCTTCTTGTTCTTTACTACAAAATCTTTTTATAAATCCTGATACTATAGTTGTAGATGAATTTGAACGAGTCACAGACCATGAAATGTTGCGTATTTTCCCAAAAGAAGACCGTTTAGGATATATTTGTGAAAATGGTTTTTATACAAAAAAAGTTTGGGGTGGCAGAATAGCAAAACAACATACTGGACAAACAAAAAAAGTTATTTACGAGGGTCGAGCATTTGACGAAGTCAAGGCAATTTTAAATAGTTCGTTTCGTGTAGGTCCCAGTTTAGAAAATGCTCATAGTATCTATCTTTTTTTAGAAGATATTACAAAATATGAATTGATTGATCCACAACCTTTAATTGAATATATGAGTCCTGATAATACAGAATTATTGCAAAAACCATTTGTCTATTCTATGATTAAAGTAAGTAAAATGAGCATTCAAACTCGTAAACAAATTACAGGTGGAGTAAATGCTGAATATGAATTGTCACCTAAAATAGCAGTCACAGCTGGAACAGGTGTAGGAACAGAACATACTAGTGAAGATGCTGGCTATAATGTGTTTGTGGGACAAAAATTTATGGAAGGTGCCCAATGGGTAGATAATTTTCATGATGCACCTAAAGTTGATATTGTTTTAATAAAGCCATTAAAAGATGCAGTGATTGATCAAGTACAAGCACGTGTCCAAGGACATATTTTGCAATACCATTTAATCCCAGAAAATTTTCAAAATAAATTACAATTATATATAATGGTACAAAATGAATATGAAGATGATTGGATTTTACAATCTAAAGCTCGAGTAGATATGAATGGTTATTTTGAGGCAATTTTAAAACTAGGAACATTAGAAGAAGGCAATGGGCACCGTTACAGTATTTCTGCGTTTGCAACATATTTTAAAATTAACCGCGAAGTAAATTCCACAATTCCTTTTCTACCATTTAATAAAGGTCAGTATATTATTAATGTCAAGCGTCAAGATCGTGATTTTTAAAAGAATATTTTTTTATTTCTTGCTACCTACCTGTACCGCCATTTTTTATATTTATCAATATTAATAAATATTTTTTGAATATTTATTAATATTTTTTTATTTATTTATTATAAAAATAATAATAACTTTATCTTAAAATTATAAAAAAATATACTTTATTATGATAATATATATAAATATATGCAAATATAAGTAAATATAGGTGAATATAAGTGAATATAGGTGAATATATATAAATATAAGACACTCTAAAAATTTCTTATTTTAGATCATTATTTTTTTATTTTTATCAATATTTTTTTATTTTTTTTACAAAAAATATTAAAAAATATCTTGCAATTACAAAAAAAATATCGTATATTATAGTAAATAAGTGAATATAAGTGAATATAAGTGAATATAAGTGAATATAGAACACTTTTAAATTTTTCTTACCATAAATCAATATTTTTTTATTTTTATCAATATTTTTTTATTTTTTTACAAAAAATATTAAAAAATATCTTGCAATTACAAAAAAAATATCGTATATTATAGTAAATAAGTGAATATAAGTGAATATAAGTAAAAATAAGTAAAAATAAATCTTTTTTTTCAAAATTATACATCAGATCTTTTACAATTTGACATGAATGTTTATTATGAATGCTATCCTTCCGATTTTATTATTAATTATTTCCAATGTTTTTATGACGTTTGCTTGGTATGGACACTTAAAATTCAAAAGTGCAAATATATACCTTGTTATTCTGGTGAGTTGGTTGATTGCTTTTTTTGAATATTGCTTCCAAGTACCAGCAAATCGAATCGGACATAGACATTACTCTGCTGCAGAGTTGAAAACAATTCAAGAAGTGATTACATTTAGCGTTTTCTGTGTGTTTTCTATTCTGTATTTGCATGAAGAAATGAAATGGAATTACGTTGTTGGTTTTGCTTTTATGATTTTAGCTGTATTTTTCGTTTTCAAAAAATGGTAGTAAAATACAATAAATTTTTTTTGCTTTTAGTTCCAGATTTTTAAGTATTTTTAGTTTTTTTGAATCATATATTTGTTTATATGTGTATTATTTTTAATGGGTTATTCTTAATAAAGAACTATCTTATTTAGAAGTTCTTTTGGTATGATTTCTATGGTACAGATACTACTTTATTTATCCATCATTGCCGCTGGTGCAATACTCTCAAAAAAACATCTGATTCCTAGATTCATAAAAAAACATTTAGGAAATTTGCAAACGATCTCTCTATTATTTTTAATTTTCATCATGGGTTATTCCATTGGTGTTGATGACCAAATAATTGCAAAAGTCCCAGTTATGGGTGGTAAAGCTGTTATTTTTGCTGCTTTTACCTGTGGTTTTAGCGTTTTATTAACTTTTTTATTTTATAAAATATTTTCTAAAAACTCTAAAACTAATAATGATAATAATTGATTTCTTGATATAAATATAAACATTTTTAATTTTTTTAGTATATATAAACATAAACATTTTTTTGAGGTTTGGAGGTTTGCAAGTACCATGTTAGTAATAGCCATTGCTTTAATAGTTGGTATTTTTTCTGGTGTTTTCTTCCGAGTTGATCTAATTATCAACCAAAGTAGTATGTTGATCAATATTGGTTTATGCCTTCTTCTTTTCTTTGTTGGCATGGACATAGGAAATAATGAAAATATTATAAAAAATTTGAAAAGATGTGGTAAACGTATTTGGTTTTTGCCAATATGTACTATTATAGGCACACTCATTGGTGCAATCGTAGCTACTTCATTAAGTAACATCGATATGAGAGACGGATTAGCAGTTAGTATGGGGCTTGGTTGGGCTTCATTATCATCTATCATGCTTTCCAAAATAAGCGTTGAGTTAGGTAGCTTTGCTTTCTTAACAAATCTTTTTAGAGAAATGATTGCCATTTTTTCTGTGCCTTTCATTGCAAAATATATTGGTTCTTGGGAATCCATTTCTGTAGCTGGTGCCACTGCTATGGATACTCTATTACCTATCATTAATAAAAACAATGCATCTAATATTGCAGTCATAGCATTTTTTTCTGGAACAGTTTTATCTACATCAGTTCCTTTCATTATAACATTCATAATGAAAATATATTCATAATGAAAATATTTTAATGTAAATTTCATTCAGTGTATTCAGCAGTTCTAAAAAGTATTCTTAATAACATTCATAATGAAAATATAAAAAGTATTCTTAATAACATTCATAATGAAAATATATTAATGTAAATATATTAATATAAATTTCATTCAGTGTATTCAGCAGTTCTAAAAAAAAGTATTCTGTTGTAAAAGTGTTTTGTTGTGTTGTAAGCAAAACACTTTTTTTTTTATTTAATTTTTTTTTAAATTTTTCTAGATTTTCTAATTAATAGTTGCTATGATTATTTTCATAAACAATGTATTTCAAAAATTATTAGTACACGTTGATCATAATAAAAATTATTGATACACGTTGATCGTAATCAAAATTATTGGTACACGTTGATCGTAATCAAGGAGAATTTATAATGTTTTTGAAAAATCTCATTTTTCTAATGCTATGTATCTTTTTTGTGGCTTGTCAATCGTTGCAAGTTCCTATTAAACATATGGCTGCTGCTGAAGGGAATATACCTGGAGATGTTCAACGAATTGCGATCTTGCCTTATGATTATAACGAAAGTGCAGATCCTACATATGGATATTTAAAAGATAGTATTGCAGATAAAGTAGCAAATGAAATTACAAGCTATGGTACATATAGCGTTGCAGAACGTGCTCGTTTAAATGAATTGATGCAAGAGGCAATGGCTTCTGCAGGAGCTGTTTTAACTCCTGAAAAAATGAATCAAATTGGAAAAGTAACTGATTCTCAAGCTATTGTTGTTGGCAGAATCAATGTAGTATCTATCCAAGATCAACATACAAGCAGATCTGTTGAAGTTCCTGCTGACGATCCTTATGCACCTCCCATGAGAAGAAATTTTCCTTATATCATTCGATCAGTAACTCTGAACGTTACATCAGAAATGCTACATGTTGGCACCAAACAAAAAATTATTACAGATTCATTTAGAGAAACATATAATTCTGAAAAAGATAAAGATGTTATAGGTGGTTTTTTTACTATTAAAGATGAAGAATTTTATGCTTCTCAACCTGGACGTGTTCCTGCTATAGATGATATTTTAACAAGAATGGCTAGTGCTGCTGCTCACCAATTTATTAAAAAGATTTCTGCACATCCTCATTATTTTAATATTGCATTAAAAGAGGATTCCCATCCCTCCATTACAACAGGCATGGAATGGGCAAAGAATGGAAATTATGAACGTGCAGCAGAAGCTTTTAAAGAAGCCACGAATAATCCTAAGAGTGCTGCTGTTGCTTGGTTCAATATAGGCGTGTGCTATGAATCTATAGGTCGATATTCTGAAGCAAAAAATGCATATGAATCTTCTTTAAGAGCAGGCTCTAGTCCCGAAGCCATGGATGGTGTTTCTCGACTTCGTAAATACCAAGGTCTATAATAAATACCAAGATCTACAATGTAGCTTTTTGAATTCATAGGTGTCTATTTTTTGAGACAGCTTCATATAGATAGATTTTATAATTTAAGATTATTTTTTTAAATATTCTTAAAAATTTCAAAATAGAATAAAAAATTTGCCAATTTTATTTTTATTTATAAATTGGCAAGTTTTTTGCTATATTCTTATTTACTGTTATTCATTAATTTGTTATTAAAACTTATTTAGAAAGCAGAAAGTAAGATGCACTGGACAAAAAAAATTATATTTCTTTTAGTTATGGTCATTTTATGTGCATCTCTAGTTGCTCAACAAGACCATCCTCAAGAAAGAAAGATGTCTAGTGAATCCCCAACAAGAGATGCAAAATCATTCAAAAAAAATAGTTCATTTCCAAAAAATAGCACGAATGGTTTTAAACCTAAATCATTCCCTAAAAATAACAGGAATGATTTTTGGAATAATATTACTACACAAGGCAAAGTACTGGCATCACGTGCTGCTTTGATTGATGCATATCGCAATTTAGCAGAAACAATACAAGGTGTGAAAATTACTGGGAATACTACAATAAAAGATATGATTACAAAAAATGACACTCTAAGAGTTCACTTTTACAGTATCATTCAAGGTGCAAAAATCATACAACCGCCCATTTTTCATCAGCAAGGATATGTTTCTGTGGAAGTTGGGATAGATTGTAAGAGTTTTAGTCAACAATTTTCTATTCCTTTACATACGTTTTACAAGTACTTTCCTCACGGAAAAATAACTGCACGTGGTATGGGTATACCATCTAGTCGTCATTTTAAGAAATCTCTTTACTAAAATATAAAAATAGGAGTTATTACTTATGAAAAAAGCATTAATATTATTTGTTGCTATTTTATTTATTATGATTGGTTGTGCTCGTGAAGTTCATGAAACTCATGAGTATAATAAAGTAGTTCCCAATGTAGCTCCTGTTTCTGCAAATTAATTCGCAAAAGGAATACATCATGCAAAAATTATTTATTTTTTTAGTCATTGCAATGGTATTTACTGTTGGCTGTGCAAGAGAAATTCATGAAACCCATGAATATAACAAAGTAGTTCCCAATGTACAACCAGTAGAACCACGTTCTAATGTAAGAGTTGCTCCAGCTCCAGTTACTCCAACAGTTCCTAACTATGTAGAACCTACAGTGCCTAGCTATGTAGAACCTACAGTGCCTAGCTATGTAGAACCTACAATGCCTAGCTATGTAGAACCTACTCCAGTGATGCCAACACCACCAGCTGTCACAGTCCCCTCTACTCCTGACTGGATTAATAATTCTATAACTGCAACAGGAACTTGTGCTGTAGATATCACACAAAGACCAGCACAAGCCAAACAAATGGCTCGACGTGGTGCAAAATTAGATGCCATGCGCAATCTTTTAGAACAAGTTCTTGGACTTCGCATTGATTCTCAAACAGAAGTTAGAGATATGGTAGCAGAATCTGATAGAATCAACGCTGAAACTAGTGGTCTTATTAAAGGTTTTCAAGTTGTAAATGAAAGTTTTGAAGGCGATATTTGTACAGTTACGATTGCAATGCCTCTTCGACCAGTATATGGATACGTTAAGAAATAGTTTTTAAAAAAAATTAAAAAATATAAATTTTAAATATATAATAAATATTTTAAAAAATATAAACATAGAAAGGTATATCATGAAATATCAATTTATTTTAATGTTTTGCATTTTTTCTCTTCTACTCACAGGTTGCCCAAGTCCTGTTCAAACAACGGTTCAACATCATGAACTTCAAGAACAAGAAGTTGCTCCAAGTGGTGCCTTACCTGCACCTATGCCCACAAACGTCAATAATCCAGATTGGATGAACGAAACAATACAAGCCACAGGACAAGGTGCAGTCAATCCTAGACATGCACATAATCCAGCCCAAGCTCAATTAATGGCAAAACGTGCTGCTATGGCCGATGCTCGTAGAAACTTACTAGAAAGAGTATTAGGATTACGACTTGATTCCAGCACAACAGTTCGTGACATGGTTGCAGAATCAGATGAAATTAATGCTGAAACAAGTGGTTTTATCAGAGATTCCTATATTATCAGCGAAAATTTTGATGGTAGCATTGCTACAGTTGAGATGGAATTAAAACTCTATAGTGTTTATACATATATGAAAACAAAAAAAATCTATTATGAATAATCTGTTTTCCAATGTGTTATCTTACTAAGATAATATAGAAAAGCGAGAAGTGGAAATCCATCCCATATCTTCTCGCTTTTTTAGTATCTATCACAATAAAAATAAAAAATATGGCAAAATTTTATTTCATCAATCAAACACAAGAAGTAACATATAAAGTAGAACGTTCGGAATTTATCGCTTATTTAGTATATGTAGACTCTGTAGAACAAGCAAAAGAAGAAATTTCTACACGTTCAAAAAAAATGTATCGTGCTACACATAATTGTTGGGCATATATTGTTGGTGATGAGGGTGAACTATTTCATTGTTCTGATGCTGGCGAACCATCAGGTACAGCAGGTCTTCCTATATTGCGCGTACTGCAAAAATATAATCTAACAAACATTGCAACAATAGTAACAAGATATTTTGGAGGAGTAAAATTAGGCGTACGTGGTCTCATTGACGCTTATAGCCAAGTCGTAGAACTAGCAATCCAACCAGAACAACTTCTGCCTCTCATTAAACTTTTTTCTTGTAAAATCAAAGTACATTATTCTCAATTAGATTACTTAAAATACCAATTACAACAATTGCAAGTAACTATAGATCATGCTGAATACACAGATTCTGTCCTTTTACATGTTAGTGTAGATATAGAAAATACATTCGCAGTAGAATTTTTACAATCACAGTGTACTGAGATATAAAAAAATCACAGTGTACTGAGATATAAAAGATAAAAAAAAACAGAAAAAATCTATAGCATGAATAGATTTTTTCTGTTTTTTTTTAATAAAGGAATTTTTTTTCTTTTCATCAAAAACATGGATTGCATAATAAAAATTTTCTCCTAAATTTGATTATAAGAAAATTTTTCTTTGACGTGAAGATGGAATATTCAGTTCTTTTCTATATTTTGTAACAGTGCGTCGTGCAATATCTAATCCTTGTTCTTTCAGTAGTTCTACAATATTTTCATCGGATAAAGGCTTTTTTTTATCTTCTTTATCAATCATTTCTTGGATTCGTTGTTGCACAGAATTTCTAGATTCTATTTCGCCATTCTCATTTTCCACTTTACCAGTAAAAAAAAATTTAATAGGAAAAATTCCACGAGGTGTTTGAATGTATTTATCTGCAATCGCTCGACTCACTGTAGAAACATGAATATCTAATGGATCTGCAACTTCTTGCATGCGAAGTGGTCGGAGAGCATTGACTCCTTGTATTAAAAAATCTTTTTGAAATTCAATGATTTTTTCTGAAACTCGTTTTAAAGTATTTTGGCGCTGATTAATAGCATCAATGACCCATTGGGCAGCTTCAATTTTTTTCTTAAGATACTCTTGAGTTTTAGAATTTTTAATTTCTTCTTTATCATCTGTATTGATAATAAAATCTTCTTGAGAAACTTTGAGTTTTTCTTCTTGTTTTATCTTATTTTCATTGAGTTGTAAAAGCCTTTGTAATCTCGGATTGACTCGAAGTTTTGGAATATTTTCATCCATAGTGTGAATGACATATTCCCCATCGATATTTTCTACAATCACATCTGGCATGATACAGTGGATCGGTGCACTATCAAATTCTGCACCTGGTTTTGGATTTAAATGTCGAATATATTCTATCGCTTCATGGATTTCTTCAATGGTTTTGCTAGTTTCTTTAGAAATTTTTGGAAATCGATTATAATAAATATCTTCTAAATGATTTTGGATAAGTTGCTTTAAAAATGGATAATCGGGATTTTCTGGTGACAATTGTAAAATAAGACATTCTTGTATATTTCTAGCACCTACTCCTAAAGGTTCAAGCTTTTGCACATATTGTAAAGCTTCTTCCGCAAGCTTTATATCAGGGACTACATCCATACCAGCAATGACTTCTTCTAGAGAATCTCGAAAATACCCATTAGCGTCAATATTATAGATAATTTGTTCCCCAATATCTCTAATCTCATCGGAAATATCAAATAAAAGGAATTGTTCAAATAAATAATCTTGTAAATTAATAGGCTTATCAGCACTATTTTGTATTGCTTCCATTTTTTTATCTTTATCTGAATCATTTCGTTTGCTAATTTTATCTTGCGAATATATATCACTCCATTCTTCTTGTTCTAAGGAAGAATAATCATGGATTGCATCATCTAAATATTCATTTTTTTCATGAGACGATTCTTCATCAGAATATTGCTGTTCAGGATTATATTCTTGGTCATCTCCATTATTTTCATCTACTCTAATACTGCGTTCATCATCATTATCAATTTGTTCTAAAGCTGGATTATTTTCTAATTGTTCTTGGATAAAAGCCTGCATCTCTAAAACAGGTAATGTAAGAACTTCAATAGATTGAATGATATGGGGCGCCATTCGTAATTCTGTTGTTAATCTTTGGTTAATTGTCATATTTAATTGCATGATTATGTTCCTTTGTCTATGTTGCGTTCTACTTCATTTTTTTTCGATTATTCAATGCCTCGGTAAGAATAATTTCGCTAGCAAATTCAATACTTGCACCTGAAGATATGCCACGAGCCATTTGCGTTACAGTTACAGAACAATCTTGTAATGCCTGTAATAAATAAAGTGCAGTTGTATCGCCTTCTAAATTAGGATTTGTAGCAATAATCACTTCACGAACAGGTTGATCTGTTTTTACACTTTTTTGTATTCTATCTATTAAAGCATCAATCGTAAGATGTTCTGCATGTTCATTTTCTAAAGGTGCCACATGCCCCATTAAAACATGATATGTACCTTGGTAAACAGCTGTTTTTTCTATAGCAATAAGATCTTTTGGTTGTTCGACAACACAAATCATTCCATGGTCGCGCCTTGGATTAGAACAGATAGAACAAGGATTTTCTTCTGTAATATTAAAGCAATATTGACATTTTTTTACTTTTTCTTTGACGGCTCGAATGGCATCAGCTAATTCAAAGACTTCTTGGTCAGATGCTTTTAAAATATGAAAAGCTAATCGTTCTGCTGTTTTTAATCCAATGCCAGGTAATCTTTGTAATTTTTTTAATAAATCTTGTAAAATTGTTGGATATATCATAGCAAACCTAATATTATTCTAATCAAAATACATCATTTTTATTTGATACTCTTGTTTTCGATCAGCTTGGATAAAAAGTTTTTCAGCTTCTTTTTTCCTATTTTGCCCTAATAAAAATAAACCACCCATATATGATAATTCCTGAGCTGGGATAATATCTACATATTCTACAAATTGTTTCAATATATGCCATGATAAGTGGTTGATATGACATTTATAATTTCGTGTAACAGTAATTTCTACTACTGCTTTATTTTTTTGAAATTGAGAAATTTTTCCTTTTACCATACTCAATTTATATTTAGGAATACGGTCTATATGAATTTCTTTTTTACTAGCCTGGTATTTTTTTATCCCTTGCCAAATAAAATCATAACATCTTTCTTGTTGTTTAATTTCCTCTATCATAGTATTCAGTGTTTGGTTATAATTTTCCAATTCTATTTTATATTTTTGCAATATTTTGACAGCATTTGTGTATTTAAACGTTGTTGTATAGCGTAGAACATGTCTATGTAATAGCCAAGACACATAATAGTCTAAATGAAATTCAAGTGCTTCATTAGGATACGACTGTATAAATTTTGTCAAATAAGGTAGACCAGTATCATATTTACGTGTTGCGTGAATTTTTTTTACAAAAATAAGAACAAATTGTTTTTTATATTCATTTATATCTATTTGATAATCATTTAATTGACCATGCGTTCTATTTTTAATATATTCAAAGGCAGTGAGAAAATTTTTATTCTCTTTCCATGTTTCTTTCATTAATATTTTTTCCGCCTCTTTAAAAGTACCTTGTAAGGAGTCTAAAGCTCGTTTTTGAGTTTCATCTAATAAAAGCTCTTGTTTTTCTTGCAATTCTGAAAATGGACTACATCCTTGAATCATCGTCATTGCTGCTTGATATTTTTTCTCTTCCCAACAATCCTGCACTTCTTTTTCTAATAAAGAAAGTAATAAAGCTGTCCATTGTATTCTTTTTTGATTTGCATGATTTAAAATATTTTTTCCCTCCGTGGAATCTTTATACTGTTCGAAACATTGATGTAACTCTGTATAAGAGACTAGCAAAGAAGAAAATGTTACTTGATTCTGTTTATCTACTGTTTCATATATTTCTTGAAAAGCAAGAGCCATATTTTGTTCTTCTGTCTGTATTAAATGAATAAGCCATTTAAAAATTTTATGATACCCTGCTTGTACTTGTTGAATAGCAGGATCTAAATAAGATTTACCTCCCAAGGGATACCAAATACATAAACTAGTAATAATAAGAAGAAAGAAAAGAAAAATAATTTTTCCCCAAGGTTTTTTTTTAGGTTTAAAAGCAGGATGGATTACATCAGAATGAACATAAAGGCGAAGAAGTTCATTTTTTTCTTTTCGTTCAATTGTAGATTCTGATAAAATATCTTCTGGGGAAATGATTTCATCATCTATAATAATCTGATCGGGAGACAGATCACTAATAGTTATTGGATCATTGTCTGTAGACATGCTCTTATTTTCTTTTTCCATTTCTGGTAAAGAAACTTTGAGTCTACGTGTGTTAGTTTTTTCTCTAGCTCGTGCTGAATTGACAGAAGTCTTTGGATCTAAAGTAGAAAATTTAGAAAAACCTGCACTAGAATCTAAGGGAGCTTCTTTATTCTTCATCATATTTTCTAAAGCAATTTCTTCTTTTGTCAATGTGTTTTCATTCGTAGGCTTAAATTTCGGCAAAGATCTTGTTTCACTGGCTCTGTTCTCAGTTGATGAAGAAAAGATTCTTCTTGTTTTTGTTTTTTCAGGCAATGGTCTATCATCAGAACTAATTAATATTTTTTCTGGCGAATTTGTATTAATTTTATAACTCTTTTGTTGAAATTGGACATTGCGTACATTGCTCAACATCGTTTCTCGACGCTTTTCTTTTTGCAAAATTTCTTCTGGCGTTAAGTTTTGTATACCTTTGCTGTCCATAAATACATTAGTATTTTCTTCTGTCACCATAGGTATATCAAATTCTGATTTTAAATCATCTAAAAAATCATGCCATTCTTCTTTTTCAAGATCATTTTCTTGTTTTTCTCGATTTATTTTCTCTTGCATCATTTTACTAGGCATAACATCAGGCGAAATAACAAAATTTTCAATCCTAGGAATCAAAAATACAATATATCCAGCAAAAGCAATTTCTTGATATAATTGTATTTCTATAGAATATGGTTCTGCTTGAACAATCCTTCCCATCATGCTTAAAATAAAAGCTTCCACATCTATTTCTGACAATCGAGGACAAGGGAAAAAACTTGTGTAAATTGCATTTGTTTTTAAAAATTTTGCAACACTTTTTTGTTCTTTATTTAATAATTCCTCAGCTGGAATATAAACGTAATTTTCTACTGGTTCATTAGGATAATATTTACCTAAAATTGCATTTACTATATACTCTTTCTCTTGCTCTGCAGGTTCCCATTCTATGGCAAGAACAATACTCCATTTCATTAAGTTTGCCATTTTTTCCCCTTTCCTTACAAAGTCTTATATATACCTAAAGCTATTTTTGCATTATACAGATATAATTTCAAATTGTAAATTGTAAATTTAAATTTAAAATTATTGACTTTAAATTATTCATATTTTAAAATAATAGAAATAAAAATATATAAAAAAGGAAAATCAGATGGATATATTGGAACAAAATCAACAATTAAAAATATCAAAATTACAATATATTGTCCACCATGCTAAAACGAATTCTCCCTTGTACAAAGAAAAGTATAATACATATAATATAGCACAAAATTTTTTAACAACATTTCAACAATTGCCTTTTTTGAGTAGAACAGAATATTATCAAGGAATGAAGCCTCCTCATTTTTCTCTCTTAACAGATTCTTTAAGCAATTGCTATATTTTTACAAGTGGTGGAACAACAGGAGATGTAAAATTAACAGCTTGGGAACAAAATTTCGTGCAAAATTGGTGCCAAGAATGTTTTGAATCCTTAACTGCAGTTGGACTTTCCGAGCATGATATTGTTGTAAATTTATTTTTCCCAGGAATTTGGGCAACGCATGCTTTGATCAATAAAGCTTTAGAAAAAGCTAATTGTCGCATTTTGCCTTTAGGTGGCAAAGGGAAATTAGAACAACTCATTGAATATTTACGACGATTTCAGATAAATACTGTAATTGGAGTACCTAGTTTTATTGTACGTATGGCAGAATATATAGCTAGCTTACCATACAACATACAACAAGACATACACGTTCGAAAAATTTTTCATTCTGGAGAATTTTTGTCAGAACGTCAAACAAAATATTTACAAGATATTTTACATTGTACACACATTAGCCCTTTTTTATACTCTTCCACAGATACAGGCACTATTGGAATCAAATGTTCTCAATGCAATTACAATCAATACCATCTTGTAGACAGCATGTATTTAGAAGTTCTTAATATGGACTTACAAGAACCTGCTAGAATAGGGCAACCTGGCGAATTTATTGCCACAAGCCTTGTCAATACAAAAGCCCCTTGTGTACGCTATCGAGTTGGCGACCAAGGCATCATAGAATCAACCATATGTCCCTGCGGTCAAACAACACCACTATTTACCTTACTCGGACGTGCTGATGATGAAGTCAAAGTTGCAGGATATTTAATCAGTCCCGATATTATTCAACGCACACTCGAACAATTTCCACAACTCAGTCGCAATTTTCAACTCATTATTGAAGAACAGGAACAAAAAACAAAAATGACAGTGGCATGCGAATTATTACACAACGCAACTGCTGATGCAACATTACCCCTAACCATTGCACAACACTTACTCAAAGAATACGATATACTGGGAACACTCGTTCAACAAAAATATTGCTATATACCACAAATCCAACTTCTTTCCCCAGATTCTCTGCCACGAAATCCACAAACAGGAAAAATCAAAAGAGTAATCGTACGATGAAAACAGACATCTATACCAAAAATAAAGAAATACGACAAAAATTATTACAACTATTACAACAAGTCAATGCAGATTTTTATCCTCCCTTATCTCAACGCCGCCCATTAAAAGATTGGTTAGACTTATTTGAATGTGGTACTATTATATATATACAAGAAAATAACGAAATTCTAGGATTTGCTGTTTATTACGCTCATTTAACCGAAACTATGCTAACTTATTTACGACCTTGTGTAAACATGGATCCTATAGTAGACACACTCGGTATACCATATAGCCAAGGCTACATCCATTTCATTGCGACTACACAAAATGCCCGTGGAAAAGGAGTTGCCGATCAACTTATGAACGCACTTTTCCAACATGCACAACAAAATAATGTTCAACAACTTCGAGTCATCACTTGGTCCACAAACATAAAAAGTTTACAACTTTATAAAAAATTTAAATTTCACGAATACAAAAGAAAACAGAATGATCGTGGTTCAGGCATTGACTCAATTTATTTAGAAATACAGTTAGGAGAAAACAATGACTATGAAAAAAAATGACCAAGAAAAAACAAAAAAAAAGAAAAAAGAAGAACAAAGTAATGAAATAAAGCCTGATTCTGTTGCTACAGAAAAAAAGAAAAAAAGATCACAAGAAGAAGTAGATGAATGCACTCATGATTGTAGTTCCTGTGGATGTTGCTGTGGTGAACAGGAGATGGATGAAGAACAATACAAAAAAGCGATTGATGACCTCATTGATGAAGTATATGACGCAGAAGATGAAGCTGAATTTGAAGCTTGGTGGGAAAATTTCTATGAACAAAATGAAAAACAAAAAATTAAACTTGCCCAAGAAATGATTGAACAAGGTAGTGCTTCAGAAGTTTTTATTGACTTCATATATGACTTAGTAGAAGAAATTAACCACATTATGCGAACTATGCATGCAAAACAAGAATGGTATGCATTTTGCGATCATTTCAAAACGTTTCAACCAGAAATTTACACAGAACTTAAAAATTCTATCGTGTACTACCATCTTACTATGGAAATTAACGACAATAACTGGGGGAAAGTTTCTCCCTTGATTGATGAATTCGTGGAAAGCTTAGAAGAAACTTCTATGTATTATCTAGAAATCGAAGAAATGCTCATCTATGCCAATCAACTTTCTTTAGTAAGACAATTAGTAGAAGGCATTCGTAAAAAAATGAATGAGTTTGAAGAAATGTTAGATTCTGATGAATTAATGGAACTCGAAGAACGAGCAAGCCATTATCTAATTTTTGAAACATTAGAAAAAGGCGATCTTGATAGAGATAAACTTTTTCATGAGCTTGAAGATTATGGAGAATTTGAAGAAGAATGGGTAGATAACTTTATATACTATCTCACTCGAAAAATTCAAAGATCTTGGCAACCTTCTGATTTCATTCTACCTAAAAAACAAAAAGGACAAAAAACAAAAGGGAAAAAACGAAGCCCTAAAGTTTCAGAAGAAGAAAAACAACGAATTCGTGAAAATTTCTATCATTTAGCCCTAGAATTCGTAGGATACTTACGCCATGTCAAAAATGTTCCTTACTTACAAGCAGAAATTGCAAGTTATGAAATCATTGAATGCTTGCTTCAAAAACAACTCGGGACATTCACAGAATCTAAACTATCTAAACAAATCATAGAAATGGAAACTCCTTTTGATAGAGATTTTATGCACATTATCGAAGATATCTCTCAACAACTCAAAGAAGAATCTATACAAGGAGATTTTCCCATATTATATCCTGACATGTTATCCGTCACTTCCTATATACTTTCTTTAGAAGATTCTATCTATCCTTGTGCCATTTACGTCCAACATATCTATGATTGGTTAGATTTCTGTGTTGAAAAAGGTTTTTGCACACAAGATATTTCTATAAAAATTAAAGCTAACATAAAAAAATTGCCCTATGTATTCCAAAAACTTTGTGCATCCACTCATGATATCTATCCAGGCGTACAAGAAGACATTGAACGAATTTGGACTCTATAAATTAGAAAAAGTTGAAATTTTATAAAATTTCAACTTTTTCTAAACGAAAACGAAAGGAAAACAATTGGAAATTGTATATGAAATCAGAAAAGGAGCATATTATGATTCTGTCATGCTCCTACAATTACAAAAACATTTGAGCACATTAGAACATTGCGACGATTGTGGCGTTGTTATGGCCACCCCCTTAAATCGACAAATTTTACAACAAAGTGGACTTTTTGTTCCAGAAATGGAGCAAGCCGATCAAAACGATTTAATCCTCTCTGTTCGTAGCGATACAAAAGAACATGGCCAAGCCATTTTAGATCAAGTAGATGTTTTTTTAAACAAAAAAAGTGAAGCTGTGGATGTAGACTATCGCCCCAAAAGCATTGAAACCGCTGTAAAAATGTTGCCAGACGCACAATGGGTTTTAATTTCCTTACCAGGAAGATATGCAACTACTATAGCAAATGAAGCATTAAACTACAATAAACATGTTTTTCTATATAGCGACAATGTTAGCTTAGAAGATGAAATCAAACTCAAACAAAAAGCAGCTGAAAAAGGCTTGCTTGTTATGGGACCAGATTGTGGTACTGCCATTGTCCATGGATATGCCTTAGGATTTGCAGATCAAGTCAAACAGGGTTCTATTGGAATTGTTGGTGCTTCTGGAACAGGCATCCAAGCTGTAATTTCTCGCATTGCACAAAAAGGATATGGAATTACTCATGCCCTTGGAACAGGTGGACGTGATTTATCTAAAGAAGTTGGTGGAATTACAGCCATACAAAGCTTAAAACTCCTACAACAAGATCCTAACACAAAAGTTATCATCATTATATCCAAACCACCTTGTCCAGAAGTCGCACAAAAATTATTGCAAATTGCAAGAAATACAGATAAACCAGTAATCATCAACTTTTTAGGATTCAGCATAACTACTCCCCAGATAGACAATCTCTACTACGTTTCCACTTTAGAACAAGCAGCAGAGACATCTATTGAACTTTTAAACAATCCACCTACATTCCAAAAACCACAGATCGATACTACCAAATACGCACCTACACAAAAATATTTACGAGGACTATTTAGTGGCGGAACGCTTGCATTTCAATCATTACTTTTACTTAGAGACTATATTCCTAGAATTTTCACACACATCAACCTACCTGGTATGCAAAAACTCAATAATTTAATGCAAAGTCAAGAACATACAGTCTTAGACCTAGGTGCAGATGATTTTACTGTTGGAAAACTCCACCCTATGATGGACCAAACTACTCGATTAAATAGAATCTTACAAGAAGCCAAGGATCCAGAAACTGCCATTATCTTATTAGATGTAGTCCTTGGATATGGTGCCCATGAAGATCCAGCCCAAGAAATCGCAGACACTGTCCAACAAGCACAAAAACAAAACCCTAACAAACATATTACATACATTGCTACCGTCATTGGTACAGAACTAGATCCTCAAAAACTCAGCGATCAAATAGCTAAACTACAAGCGGCAAACATACACACATATACAGACACTCGAGAAGCCATATCTCATGCTGGACAAATTATTCAAGCCCTTACACCACAAATACAAACTCCAAAAGACATACCTATAGACATTCTCCATGAAAAATTACAAGCTATTAATATAGGTCTTGAAGTTTTTAGTAAAACACTGATTACTCAAGAAGCCAATACAATACAAGTAGAATGGAAACCACCAGCTGCTGGAAAAGAAAACCTCATGACAATTTTACAACGCATGAAACGTTCATAAAAAATCTTCATACAATATCCAGCTAGTCATGACCAATACATCAAAAATATGATTTTCAACTACTCTTTCATGATAAATAATAAAAATCTAAATCTATGAAAATAATATTTTCTTGACTTATTTTTATTTTTAACATAATATGAAAAAGTAGTATTTTTTTTATTAACTTTGTTATTTTTTAATTGCAATTAAATAAAGGTGTTTATTATGAATTTAGGTCTTTTCAAAGTTCCCGAACCTGTTAATGAACCCATTAAAAATTATGCTCCTGGAGAACCAGAGCGTGAAGCATTGCTCCAAAAATACAATGAACTAAAAAATCAAATGCTAGAAATTCCAGTGATGATTGGAGGAAAAGAAATCAAAACTGGAAACATAGGAGATTGCATATTACCTCACGATCACCAAACTAAAATTGGTTTCTATCACAAAGCAGGAAAAGAAGAAGTAAAACTAGCTATCCAAACTGCTTTAGAAGCAAGAAAAACTTGGAGTCAAATGCCATTTGAACATCGCATCAGTGTTTTCCTCAAAGCAGCAGAACTCATTTCCAAAAAATATCGAAATTTATTTAACGCTGCTTGCATGCTCATTCAAAGCAAAACTTGCTACCAAGCTGAAATTGACATTGTTTGTGAACTTGTAGATTTCTTTAGATTTAATGCTAAATATGCACAACAAGTTTATGCAGATCAACCTATTTCTTCTCCAGGAGTTTGGAATTGGGTAGAATATCGTCCTCTAGAAGGCTTTATTTTTGCAATCACTCCATTCAATTTCACTTCCATTGCTGGCAATTTACCAACATGTCCAGCTATGATGGGCAATGTAGTTGTATGGAAACCAGCATCTTCCACAGTCTACACTGCAAAACTTATCATGGATGTTCTCAAAGAAGCTGGTCTTCCAGATGGCGTTATTAACATGATACCAGGATCTGGTTCTACTATAGGTGACATGGTCATTGAAGATCCTAACCTTGCTGGCGTACATTTTACCGGAAGTACAGAAGTTTTCCAAAATATTTGGAAAACAGTAGGGTTGAACATTGCCAAATATAATTCTTATCCACGTCTTGTTGGTGAAACTGGTGGAAAAGATTTTATGGTAATCCATAAAACAGCAGACGTAGATGCAGTCGTCACTGCTATTATCCGTGGTGCTTTTGAATATCAAGGACAAAAATGTTCTGCTGCATCTCGTGCATACATTCCTGATAACTTATGGCCAGAAATAAAAGACAAACTTGAAAAACAAATCGCCACAATTAAAGTTGGTGATGTTGCTGACTATCAAAATTTCATGGGTGCAGTCATTGATAAAAATGCATTTGACAACATCGTAAAATATTTAGAAGCTGTCAAAGCATCTGACAATGCAAAAATCATCATTGGTGGTACTTATGATGATAGCAAAGGCTACTTTATACAACCAACTATTATTCAAACACAAGATCCTCATTCCTTAACTATGGAAGAAGAAATTTTTGGTCCTGTTATGACAGTCTATGTCTATGCTGCCGATGAATACTCCAAAGCCCTTGAACTTTGCAACACAACTTCTAAATATGCACTCACTGGTGGAATTTTTGCACAAACAGCTGAAGCCATCAAAGAAGGATATGAAGCACTTCGTGATGCATCTGGAAATTTCTACATCAATGATAAAGTCACAGGTGCAGTTGTTGGCCAACAACCATTTGGTGGTGCTAGAGCTTCTGGTACAAATGATAAAGCAGGTTCTTATCTAAATCTACTTCGCTGGGTCAGTGCAAGAAGTATAAAAGAAGTATTTGTACCTGCCACAAATTACGAATATCCTCACATGAAATAGTATAACTACAAACTCTAAAAAACGGCAATCCTTGCCGTTTTTTTTTTATTATATGATAACAATAATGTATTGTTATATAAATATATACAAATATTCATTTAAAATATTATTTCTATTGTATATTTTTAAGATTATTATTACTAACTCTTTATAAATTAATATGTTATATTTACTATTCTTAAAATAGTAATAAACTCTTCTTTTACCGCAATTTTTTACATATTTATTAAAATATTTAACTTATTATTATTTAATAACTTACAAAAATTATCTTAAGTTATTATTACTTTTAATCCTTTTTAAATTAAATTTTATAAATCTTTATATTCCAATATATTAAAACTATTATCTATAATGTAAAAATAAACTTGACCAAAAACGCAATATTTTTACATATTTATTAAAATATTTAACTTATTATTATTTAATAACTTACAAAAATTATCTTAAGTTATTATTACTTTTAATCCTTTTTAAAGGAAATTTCATAAATCTTTATATTCCAATATATTAAAACTATTATCTATAATGTAAAAATAAACTGACAAGAAACGCAATATTTTTACATATTTATTAAAATATTTAACTTAATATTATTTAATAACTTATAGAAATTATCTTAAGTTATTATTACTTTTAATCCTTTTTAAATTAAATTTTATAAATCTTTATATTACAATATATTAAAACTATTATCTATAATATAAAAATAAACTGACAAGAAACGCAATATTTTTACATATTTATTAAAATATTTAACTTAATATTATTTAATAACTTATAGAAATTATCTTAAGTTATTATTACTTTTAATCCTTTTTAAATTAAATTTTATAAATCTTTATATTACAATATATTAAAACTATTATCTATAATATAAAAATAAACTGACAAGAAACGCAATATTTTTACATATTTATTAAAATATTTAACTTAATATTATTTAATAACTTATAGAAATTATCTTAAGTTATTATTACTTTTAATCCTTTTTAAAGGAAATTTCATAAATCTTTATATTATAATATATTAAAACCATTATCTATAATGTAAAAATAAAATTGTCCATACCGCAATATTTTTACATATTTATTAAAATATTTAACTCATTATTATTTAATAACTTAGAAAATTTATTTTAAAATACTATTATTTTTAATCCTTTTTAAACTTATATTCTAATTATAATTTAATAGACATTGTGCATTGCGTACAATTCCAGAATATTTTGCACGTAAAATAGGTGAGCCTGCATATTTTTTTTGAAATGTTTGTTCTGACATATTGATTATTTCTGAAATATTTAATATTTCTCCTGCAATATGTTGTAATAAATCTGGATGTGTTGTTGGAGGGATGTTTTGATTATAAGGACAGCATTCTTGGCAGAGGTCACAACCAAAAATTTGATACTTTATTTTTTGTTGTAATTCTTTTGGAATTTCTTCTCGGTTTTCAATCGTTAAATAAGAAATGCAACGTGTACAATTTAAATCATATTCTTTTTCTAAAGCATGAGTAGGACATGATTCTACACATTTTTGACAATTTCCACATTCATTTTCTAGAATATTATTTTGCCCATCATATTCTAAAGAAGAAAATACTTCAGCTAAAAAAAACCAAGAACCATATTTTGGATGGATTAATAAATTATTTTTTCCAATAAAACCAAGACCAGCTTGAAATGCATAATATCGTTCTGATAAAGGAGTAGCATCTGAAAAAAAACGAAATTTTTCATTGGGATATTTAAGGTTTAATTGTGGTTCTACCTTTTTCCAAAGATCTCGAAAAATTTTATGATAATCTCTTCCCCAGGCATATCGTGCTACCACTCCTTTTTGATATGTTTTTGAAAAATTTTGGTAATAGGGCAATATTAGAAACCAAATACTTTTGCATTCTGGCATAATCCAACAAGGATTAAATTTCCCTTTACTATGTCTGACTAAGAATTCCATCTTAGCATGATGACCACGTTGTAACCATTTTTGATAACGCATTTCTTGATCTGGCAATGTTTTTGCAGATACAAAGGCGATTTCAGAAAATCCATAGGAAGAAAATAAATTTTGTATATAGTCGCAATCTAATAACATATATTTTTATTTATTGAATATTTATTAAAAGGTTAAAAAAAAGGAAAAGACAAAATATATTTTGTCTTTTCCTTTTTTCCGTTATAAAAAATTATAGTTTGTTAGCAATAGCTTTAGGAATGTGGAAACGCAAGATAGAGTTTCGATCTTGTGGTTGTCCCATAAATTCTTGAATTTCTTCTGTAGAAGATGTTTCCTTGGCTAATACACGAGAACGAGCTGCTAAACTACCTGGAGCACTATTGTGATCTACAACACATGTGTGAATCGCTCCAATTTGATTTCCTTCATATACAATTTCTAATAAACGAGATTGTTGTGGATAGACTAATAAAGAGGAAGTTTGAATTTCCCAATATCCAGCATTGGCAGTCCCAATTTGTATGATTTTGTTTTTATGGCAATGTCCTACAATATGAGCAATGATATTGGGGTATGATTTCATTTTTTCGATAAATTTTTCTTCAGCAACATATCCAATGGCTTTTGTTTCTTCAAAGTCAGCCAAAAGTTCTGGTAAAACTTCTTGCATTTTAGGGTCTTTTTGAAATAATTTTTTAAAAGCCTCTTTAATGCTAGCCAAAGATTTCAATCTGTTCGATGGATGATGCGAAGCAAGAATGACAAGTTCATTCTTTGCCTTGCTAGATTCTAGTTCTGGAATCACGAAATCGTTGAATTGATTTTTATCTAAACCACCAAGGGATGTTCCAAGTCGACTAGCAGTATCCATTACAATGACTTTGAGTGGGAGTCCAGATTTTGGATAAAAAGAATAGTATCCTTTTTTTACGTTTGCCATTTTGCCAGGGAAACCAGTCCGAAAATTTTGGTGAAATTGAATGAATTCTTCCCCAGAAAGATTTCTACGGCGTGCATCAGGTACAGTGTAGCCAGGTTTTAAATCTTTAACTTTAGGTGGATTGACCCAAGGAGTGATCACTGCATTAGAATAATCTCCTACAGGATCCTGCAATACTAATAATTTTGAGACTTTACCTATAATGGAATTAAATATAGTTCGAACTTTCGGAGGCACATTTCCTTGGATTAGAACATCATGGTTACCAATAGCAGAATACCAAGGAATCGTGGCTAGTAGTCCATGTGCTAGAAAAGCATCATTTCCATCATTATTTGGGCCAAAAAGAGGATCTTGGTCTGTGCCACTATCAGGATCTACTTCACCGCCTCTCATGGTGCTTAAAAACCAAGAAAGTTCATTTTCTTGGGCATTGTCAACGCTATCTCCTGTGTTTAAAACAAAATCAAGTTTTTTATCAGAACAAATGCCATTCATAGTCTGAACCATGGAATTTAAAACTTGTGTTGTTAAATCTTCTTGTTTACGAAATGCATTGTGAACACCAATTGTTTCTAAATAAGGTGCAGCAGCTACAAATCTCGCAGGACTCTCTTCATCTAAAACATGAGCGTCTGTAATGTGATGAAAAAATAGTAAACTTTTAGGATTTCTACTTGGTAAAGAGTTATTTTCTAACAGGTCATTTCGAACTGTCATTGTTTCTCCTACAGCTCTGTGCATGTCTATTCCTAATACTTCTTGAATAAAATGAGAAGTTGGAACGACTCGATGGTGCAAAGTTGTATGATGCCAAGTGTTTTGTAAACCTTCTGCATAGTAATAATCTTGTTCTGCAATGTCTATCGAACTAGCAAGAAGAGATGGTCCCAAAACTGTCCCAGCTACTGCACATTTCAAAAATTCTCTTCGATTCATATAGTTTTCCTATTTGTATTTTAAATAAATAATGCTGCATTTATAAAAAACGCTATGTTACGAATGTTGCATTTATAAAAAATGCTATGTTACGATAGGTGAATTTTGTAAAAACATAATATATATAACTAGGTGAATAATATTGATATAAAAAAATTATTTTTTTAATAATTTTTAGCTATTGATGTAAATAATATTCGTAACTAGCAATTTCAATTTTCCCATTGTAACAACATTTAAAATCACTTGCAATATTTTTTTTATTTTTGATATTCACGTCCTTTCCAAGATGCTTTTGTTCCTAGACTGTAGCGAATCGCAGAATCTATTGTCATACATAAATACAATTGAGCAGCAAAAGGCAAAGCAAAAAAATATATAGATGACAATTTAAAATATCGAATCGTAGGAATATAAGTCCAAACAATCAATCCGTAAGTAAGAGCAGAAGAAAGTGCAATATATAGTGTCCAATCTGACCAAAATACAAAAGGAAGAATCAAATTTACAATGGGAATCGTAAACATGAATAACATAATAAGAATGCAAGCCAATAAACGAACATAGGAATATTTCAATTCTGTAAAGGCAGATCGAACTACCATATTCCAAATACCAGATAAATTTTCATATCCACGCATGCTATATAGATCAGGACCATCCATTAAACAAATTTCATTACCAGCATGTTTCACAACTTTTGCTAAAGAAATGTCATCAATCAATGCTCCTTGAATGGCTTTAATACCTCCAATTTCCTCTAATGTTTTTCTCTTAATAAAAATACAACCACCTGCTGCAGCTGCTACTGAACTTGATTTATCTTGTACTTTTTGAAAAGGATACATCATTTTAAAAAAATACAAAAAAGCAGGAATTAAGAGTTTTTCCCAGAAAATATTTGTTTTTAATCGAGCCATTAAAGAAAACATAGAATACGAACTATTTGTAGCTGTATGAACAATGGATTTTAAAAGGTTCGGTGCATATTGTAGATCTGCATCTGTTAATAAAATCCATTCCCCTTTAGTATGTTGAATTCCTTGGTGCAATGCCCACATTTTGCCAGCCCAACCTTTTTCTAGTGGTTTGCTATCAATAATTTGTAATCGTTTGCCATTTTTTGATTCTTGTTGTAAAGATTCAGCTACCAATTTTGTATTGTCTGTAGATTGATCATTTACTAAAAAAATCTCACAATTTGCATATTCTTGTTCTAACAATGATGGTAATGTTTCTCTTAGAACAGCTTCTTCATTCCTTGCTGGAATAACAATGCTTACCATAGGTAAATTTTCAGTTGAAATTGTATTGTCTATGGAAAATACTTCTCGAAAACGATAACCTTGGCTAGGTAAACAACAAATAATCATCCAAATGAGCAAAGAAAGCAGTGATAAAATCAACAAAACAAACATATACAACCTTTCAACAAAAAAATATTCCTATGCAAAGAAAAACAAAAAATATACACATATAAAAAGCAAAAACGTAAATTGCTTATATAGTAATTTACGTTTTTATCAACATGATCTTATTGTTTCGAATCATTTTCTGCATCTAATTTTTCTACAATTGCTTTAAAATTTTTTTCAATCTTGGAAGGACACACGTACGAACAAAGTTTGCAATCAAGACATTTTCTCATACCAATGGCCAATGCTTCTTCTTCCATTTCATGACTACAGTAACGATGCATTAAATTTGGTAACAAAGAACGAGGACAAACATTTTCACAATATGAACATTGAATACAAGGGCGTTCTTCCCCATGAAGATTCGTATCTAATTTACGAGAAGTAGGTACAAACCAAGATGCAAACGTGCGACTAAACGAATCTACAAAAAAACCAGGTCGTAGAAAAAATAAAAATCCACGTCTTCGATCTTCTTTTAAACATGTCACCATTCGAGTTTCATGTTTTACTAATGTTTCTTCTGTAATTACTTCTCCTGTTAAAGCATTTCCTTCTAATAGACGAACTTCTTCTGCAGTGCTAAAATAAGGTTCTAATGCTTTTTTCAAAGGCGTTCCCATTGTTAATTTTAAACCAAAATTTACAGTAAAACCATTGCCATATAAGAAAACCATTCGTTCTAAATAAGGTTTTCCTACAACAACTGCATCATGAATAGCAAGCAAGTCTTCAATATTTAATACATAGTAGCCTACATCAGAAGGTTTTCCTCCAGCGGGAAGAGATACTCGAACCATGGATTCATATAATAATTCATCTAATTCTTGTGGATATTTTGCTTTTAAACGATAAACAAAAACTTTATCTAAAGGGGCAATAGCCTTTTCCATCTTTTTATAAAAAGAAGAATCTGAGGAATCGCAACCAATATATATAGGACAATTCACAAATAATTTTTGCAAAATCTGTAAACCAATTACAGCATCATCCCATCTCCCTTGTATCCAATGGGTTGCCGACATCCTAAAAGGATGACTTTCCAAAGCACGAATTACAAAACCTTTCACATCTTGATCCAAAGGAAGTGGGAAATGGCTTTCTTGTATAATTTTTTTCAAAACATCTATTGATAAATTTTCCCACTCTTTTGAGCTTTGTGCAATTTTCTCCCAGTTCACTATACGTTCCGTAGCAACAATATTTCCTTTAGGAGTGCCTACAAATTTTTTAAAAAAATAACCACCATGAAAATTCTTACATTTACTCATATTCAAATCCAAAAAATTATTATCCTTTTGCTTGCCATTCACATAACAAACAATATTTACATATACAAAAGATTGAAAAATAAAATTTTCAACATTTAGATTATAAAATAAAATAAAAAATAACAAAAGAAAATTTTATTTTTTAACACTTGATTTTATACAATACTATAAAAAAGATTTTATTTACTATAAAAAGAGGTTTTATTTTTTTAATGATTTTTTTAGTATGATGTATATAATATAATACAAAGTTTGTGTAAAAGTTATCGCAATAAAATAGGAAAACATTCCTATTTTACAATGGATATGATGTAAAGAATTGTCTAAATAATATTGTCGTATACGAATTTGGAAAGATGCTATTTATTTGGCATCCATTGAATACAATGAATTCTATTTTCCATAACGAATTGCAAAGGTTATGAAATAATTGGAAAGTTTATATGAAATTACTTGATCGTTATATTTTAAAATCTTTATTTGCATCTTTTTTGATTTGTATTTTCTTGATTGTAGGATTTTATATCATTATTGATTTATTTACAAATTTTGATAAATTTCAAGAATATAGTAATCTTTTAAAAAATTTTACAGAACATTCTTCTTCGCTTTTATTTATTATGGCAGAGTTTTATTTTTATCATACTCCGCTTATTTTTTATATGCTTTGTCCTCTTATTACGCTTCTTTCAGCTATGTTTACATTGACAAAAATTTGTAAATCTAATGAGTTGCTTCCATTAAAATCGTGTGGAATTTCTATGTATCGTTTGATGTATCCTTTTATATATTTTTCAATACTAGCTATGATTGGAATGATTATAGTTCAAGAATATGTAATTCCACCGTTATCTACAAAATTAGAGCTTTTAACACACGTAAAATATGGTAGAAAAAAAAGCATTGAAGGTGTTCAATACTGTGATTATCAAGGAAATGTTTTTTTTGTAGGACAATATTTTCCTTTAGAACAAAGAATTGAGAATCTTCGTGTTATGATTCCTGTCCATAAATTAAGTTTGAAAACAAAAAAAATCATTAAAGCAAAGACAGCTTTGTGGAAAGAGGAGAATCAAGAGCATAGTGTTATTTTATACGATGGAATTTTGATTGAATATGATGACAAAGGAATTCAAAAAGGCAATCCCGTGTCTATTCCTGAAAAAGGAATTGAGATAAAGACTGAATTTAGTGACAAGCATATTGTATACCCTGCACGTCAAAAGCTAGATAGTATTTCTACAAAACAATTATTGGAAATATTAGAGCAAAATCCAAAGTTATCTGAGGCTATTCTTACGTTGCATAGTCGTTTCAGTATGCCTTTAAGCAATATTATTTTAATTTTTTTAGGTCTTCCTTGGCTTTTGCGTCGTCAAAGTAAAAATTTTTTTATTGGAATTGGTATTTGTGCTATTATTTCTGGTGCGTTTTATGGTTTTTATATTTGCCTTATAAATTTAGGATACAAGGATATTATGAATCCCATATTTGCAGCTTGGTTTCCTAGCGTTTTTTTTAGTTCCCTAGGTGCTAGTTTTTATAAATTAATTCATACATAAAAATAGAAAAAAAAAGGCAATTATGCATACTTTATTCATTCACATATAAAAAAGGAAGAATCAATATACCGTTCCTACAAACCTATAAAATCCTATAAATAGCTATAAAAATCTATAAATAAGATTTCTGTTGTATTTCTGTTTCAACCTTGCTGGTTACAATCTGATTTATTACTAAATCTGACTGCATTGCCG
>Ga0208195_1000392_pt1 | contig 58532 bp, 53 predicted proteins | sample AD_UKC077_MetaG_FD_184441 | JGI IMG/M metagenome (GOLD analysis project Ga0208195, IMG submission 184441) | Active sludge microbial communities of municipal wastewater-treating anaerobic digesters from USA - AD_UKC077_MetaG (SPAdes) (version 2) | ecosystem: Engineered > Bioreactor > Anaerobic >... | reverse complement strand
AGGGCTATTACTATTCAAAGCCCTTGTCGCTCAGTGAATTCGAAGAAAAATATCTAAGCTGATGAAGAGACAATAGACAACGAGAGCGGATGATCATGCATCCGCTCTCATTGTCTGTTTGCAGCCGTATATCTTATTCCGAAGCCTTACGAATGATATCAGCGATTATTTCCGAACCTTTTGGGGTCATATTCACAATTTCTTCAAGATCGGAATCATTAAAATTGGAAAAATCGAAATTAGCTTTTTTAAGTATCGCTGTTCCGATGTGATGTACCGCTTCTTTGTTCTTTTTGTATATCCTGCTTTCCAGTTTTTTCATTTTTTCATCAAGTTCTTTCATAAGAACTTCAGGACTTCTTCTTACTCTCTTCGGGGAGCCTTCTTTTGTCGGCTTTGTCATAATATGATCATTCCTTTCTTACTTTATTCAAATTACTTATATCCTTTACTCATCAAGATATAGCCTTTTGAGTATAACCAAAATAATCTCTCTTGTAAAGAGAAGCCAAACCTCAAAAATATAAAGATGGATCTTTCCAGAAGAGATCATTTATATTCGGGATATGTTTGATAATATTCTCCTTTTTTAAGTACTCTGCGGTTTTTTTAAGCTCATCTACGTCTTTTTGGGTAATTTTTGTGGAATAATCATATTTTGACAGCATTTTTATTATCTCTTTTTCAGATAGGCCTGTCTCCTTTTTCAGCATCGCCATATTATCCGACAAAGTTCTGACTGCCTTTATGCGGATCTTTTCCCGTTCCGCCAGGTATTTTCCCACTGCGGACCTGTTTTCGTCCGCAAACTTCCGGCCCGCAACGATGAGGCTCAGTCCGTCGATGCGCCCCCTCCCGTCTGAAAGGATCCTGCAGCCTCCTTTTTCAGCCCTCAGTATCTCAGTGCCAGCAAGCAGGGCTGCATCGACTCTGCCTGCTGTCAGCGAGGAAGCTGCCGTCCTAGGGGTCATGGGATAAAACTCTACATCCTTCTCTGAGAGCCCCTCTGCACTCAACAGTTCCACAAAGAGCTGATGGACTACAGATCCCCTCAGTCCGCCGACTTTTTTCCCCTTCAGGTCTGATACTTTTTTTATTTCGGGATCTTTGATCACGACCGCAAATGCCTCCGGGGACCTGCTGTTTGCCCCGATTATCGTAATATCTGCCCCGTTGGCCATACCTACAAGGGCAGCGGCGGCTCCAAGCCCTTCCGCAATGTCGAGCTCTCCGGCAGCCATAGCCTGTACCTGTTTGGGACCTGATGGAAGATCGATATACCTGATCTTGTACTCCCCCTCAAAGGCTCTCTCGTAGACCCTGCCGTCAGCAGCTGCCATCGCAGGGAGGTTCAAAGGGAGCTTCCACAGCGCTATCCTGATCTCCTTCTCACGCGCTCCTGCCGCGCCAGAGATAAAAAGTAAAAAGAACACCAACAAAGCCGCTTTTTTCAGCAAATCGATCAGCTCCTAAAAATCATCGGGGAACGGCATCTGCCGCCGGTCCCCGATGATGTCTGCTCTCATGTTGCTGTCTGTGTTATTTCGAAAGGGATTCTTCTACCGCGACAGAGACCGCCACTGTGGCACCGACCATCGGATTGTTGCCCATTCCGATCAGGCCCATCATCTCGACATGCGCCGGGACAGATGATGAGCCGGCGAACTGCGCATCGCTGTGCATGCGGCCCATCGTGTCGGTCATGCCGTAGCTGGCCGGTCCTGCTGCCATGTTGTCGGGGTGGAGTGTTCTGCCTGTGCCGCCTCCGGAAGCGACGGAGAAGTATTTCTTGCCGTTCTCCACAGTCCATTTTTTGTATGTGCCCGCTACCGGATGCTGGAATCTGGTCGGGTTGGTGGAATTTCCGGTGATGGAAACGTCAACGCCCTCGTGGATCATAATTGCCACGCCTTCGCTCACATCATCGGCTCCAAAACAGCGGACCTTCGATTTCTCTCCCGATGAGAAGGGATGTTCCCCGATTATATTCAGCGTGCCGGTATAGTAGTCGTACTTCGTCTCGACAAGAGTAAAGCCGTTTATGCGGGAGATTATGTATGCCGCGTCTTTGCCGAGCCCGTTGAGTATGACCCGGAGCGGCTCCTTCCTCACCTTGTTGGCGGTCCTTGCTATGCCTATCGCTCCCTCCGCCGCCGCAAAAGATTCATGACCGGCAAGGAAGCAGAAGCACTTCGTATCCTCACGAAGAAGCATCGCTCCCAGATTTCCGTGTCCGAGGCCGACCTTTCTCTGGTCAGCGACAGAACCCGGGATGCAGAAAGCCTGAAGCCCTTCACCTATCTTTTCGGCAGCTTCCGCCGCTGTTTTGACTCCAGCCTTCAAAGCCGCCGCCGCACCAAGCGTATATGCCCAGACAGCGTTCTCGAATGCGATCGCCTGAACTCCCTTGACAATTTTTTCTACGTCTATCCCGCGGGAAAGGCAGAGGGACCTCGCCTCTTCAAGATCGCCGAGCCCTATCTTCTCAAGAAAGGGTTCGATCTGCCCCATTCTCCTAGCACAGCCTTCAAATGTGACCATTATCCTATACCCCCTCTTTACTCTTTACGCGGATCTATCACTTTTGCAGCTTCAGCGAAACGTCCATAGGTGCCGGTGTTCTTCTCCAGCGCCTCTTTCGGATCCACTCCCTTGCGTATGGCTTCCATCATCTTTCCCAGCTGAACGTATTTGTAGCCTATGACCTCATTGTTCTCGTCCAAGGCAAGTTCAGTGATGTAGCCCTCCGCCATTTCCAGATACCTGACTCCCTTAGGAAGGGTCCCGTACATGGTCGCGACCTGGGAGCGCAGTCCCTTTCCAAGGTCTTCCAGGCCGGCTCCCAGAGGAAGCCCGCCCTCTGAAAAGGCGCTCTGGCTCCTGCCGTACGCTATCTGAAGGAAGAGCTCCCGCATTGCGACATTGATCGCATCGCAGACAAGGTCCGTGTTGAGAGCCTCAAGAAGAGTCTTGCCGGGAAGGATCTCCGCGGCCATGGCTGCGGAGTGGGTCATTCCCGAACAGCCGATAGTTTCGACCAGCGCTTCCTGGATGATGCCTTCCTTGACATTCAGTGTCAGTTTGCATGCTCCCTGCTGCGGCGCACACCAGCCCACACCGTGGGTGAAGCCGGAGATGTCCGATATCTGCTTCGCCTCTGTCCACCTTCCCTCCTGGGGAATAGGGGCGGGGCCGTGTTTTGCCCCCTTTGCAACGCATACCATCTCATCGATCTCTCTTGAACATTGCATGTGATTCATCCTCCATAGTGATTTTGTGGATATATTCCCGTTGCGCTCTATAGTCAGGACCTCAGTACTCCCATTCAAACGGGGGACTGCCGGCCTCAGCCAGCCGTCTCTTCATGTCTGCGCATATCTCAGCAAGCGCATCTTCAGTCCGCCCCTCGCACCTTGCGACGAGCACAGGCTGGGTATTGGAGGCTCTTACGAGTCCCCATCCGTCTTTATACACTATCCTGACCCCATCCACGGTTATGGTCTCCAGGCCTTCGGAGAGTGCCCTTTGCTTAACCTTTTCCACGACCTCGAATTTTTTGTCGTCGGGGCAGTCATATCTCGTCTCTGCAGTCGAAGGATATATCGGGATCACGGACATGAGCTCCGACAATTTCCTGCCGCTTTGGGAGAGTATCCTGCAAAGCCTGCCTGCGGCATAGAAGGCGTCGTCGTATCCGTAGTACTCGTCCGCAAAGAACATATGACCGGAGACTTCGCCCGAGAAGAGTGCTTTTTCCTCCCTCATCTTAGCCTTTACAAGAGAGTGGCCCGAATTCCACCATATCGGTCTCCCGCCCAGTCTGAGGACCTCTTCGGGAAGGGCCATCGAACTCTTTACTTCACAGATAGCCACGGCACCGGGATGATTGGGCAGGATCTCCTGCCAGAAGAGGGCCATCAGCCTGTCGCCCCAGATGATCTCACCTCTGTCGTCTACCACACCTATGCGGTCCGAGTCCCCGTCAAACCCCACGCCGAGATCGGCGCCCTCCGCGATGACTGTCTCGATAAGTCTGGGAAGGTTTTCTCTCTTTGTGGGATCAGGATGGTGGTTGGGAAAGGTCCCGTCAGGTTCGCTGTAGAGTTCGATGACATCACAGCCTATCCTCCTAAGGAACTCGGGGGCATATCTCCCTGCCGTGCCGTTGCCCGAGTCACAGACTATCTTAGGTCTGCGCGGTCCCAGCTTTATCTTCGAAATGAGCATGTCCAGATACTCTTCGTCGATCGCCGCAAAGCGAAGTGACCCCGGAATATCTGCAGTGATCATGCGGTCCTCTTTTATTATCCTCATGATCTCCTGTATGTCGTCACCCCAAAGGGTGGCTTTGTCATATGCGACCTTCAGGCCGTTGAATTCCTTCGGGTTGTGGCTTCCCGTCACCATAAGGCCTCCGTCGGCGTCAAGGTGATACATGCTCCAGTAGAACGTCGGGGTCGAGACGACGCCGATATCCGTGACGTTTATCCCGGCCTTCATCATCCCGGCGGCTGCAGCGGCCTTGATCCTTTTCGTCGAAAGGCGGACATCCCCGCCCAGGGTCGCCCTTCTGACGCCCCTGGCCGACAGCCATGTTCCGAACGCTTGACCGACGGACATTACGACTTCATCCGTAAGTTCGGTATCGGCGATACCCCTTATGTCATATTCCCTGAATATGTGCTCCGGCACAAAAGCCATACAGACACCCCCGTTAATGTGGCCTGGTTTACAATTATAGACTAACAGCATGCATTACTCCAGTGACCGGTCTTATTAATAATAGACTTGTTGACAAAGTTCAAATATAATATTTACAATGAGATAATTTCTCCGTGAGAAGTTATAAAATTTTACTGCAAAGAGATGATGACATGGAAAAGATTAGGATCGAAAAAACTACCCGCACCAAACCGAAGTGTGACGTCAGCAAGATAGGGTTTGGGACTGTATTCTCAGATCACATGTTTATCATGGACTACGAAAAGGGAAAGGGCTGGTTCGACCCAAGGATCGTCCCCTTTGCCCCCTTCATGATATCCCCGGCTGCTATAGTGCTTCACTATGCGCCTGAGATATTTGAAGGGATGAAGGCCTACCGCACTCCCGAAGGAAGGGTGCAGCTCTTCAGGCCCATCGAGAATATCAAAAGGATGAATATATCGGCTGAACGCATGTGTCTGCCGCAAATCGACGAAGAGATGATGATGGAAGCATTGAAGGAGATCGTTAGAGTGGACCAGGACTGGGTCCCGAGCGAACCGGAAACATCACTCTACATAAGGCCCTTCATGTTCGGCACGGACGAACAGCTGGGCATCCACACCCCCCATCACTGCATCTTCTCCATAATCACATGTCCCGTGGGCTCATACTTCCCGGAAGGCATCAACCCCGTACGCATAGCCATAGAGAAGGATGACGTAAGGGCCGTAAAGGGAGGGACAGGTTTTGCTAAGTGCGGCGGGAACTACGCGGCATCGCTGCGCGCGGGAGAAAAGGCCGCCGCTCAGGGATACGCACAGGTTCTTTGGCTCGACGGAGTGGAGAGGAAATATATCGAAGAGGCAGGCGGAATGAACGTCATGTTCAAGATAGACGGGAAGGTCGTCACCCCTGCGCTTCTCGGTTCGGTCCTCGACGGCATTACCAGGAAATCCCTGATCGCGATACTCAAGTCATGGGAAATACCGGTCGAAGAGCGCCCGATAAGCCTGGACGAACTGCTGGAAGCCATAAACACCGGCCGTCTTGAGGAGTGCTGGTGCTGCGGAACAGCGGCAGTCATCTCGCCGATCGGCGAACTTGCGTTCGACAATAAAAAATACATCATCAACGATTTCAAGACCGGACCGCTGACGAAGAAGCTCTACGATGAGCTCACAGGCATCCAGTGGGGCACGAGGCCGGATCCGTTCGGCTGGACAGTCCCGGTGATCTAGTTTTTTATATTCGTTAAAAATATTACGGGCCGCCTGATCTTCCGGCGGCCCGTATGTTTTTTGTCAGTATCCTTCAGGGATCCTATCTCTGAATTCCTGCGCTTCCCTGTCAAACATCATGAGTCTGAGCGAGATGTCCTCGATCTGTTTTTTGACCTGATCGGGAGAAGTCCCTCCGAGGGTGTTTCTCCTTTCCACAGATCTTCTCGGCGATAGAAGCGGGAGAAGGTCTTCGCCGACTTCCGGGATGTGGGTCTGCCACTCTTCCAGGGTCAGAGACGTCAGCGGTTTTTTGCTGTCCAGGCAGTACCTGACTATCCGGCCCACCTTTTCGTGGGCGTTCCTGAAGGGGACTCCCTTAAGCACAAGGTATTCTGCTACATCCGTCGCCAGGATCAGACCGTCGCTGAACCCCCTGTTCGCCGCCTCTTCATCCACCCCGACCTCCCTGATCAGGGACGGGAGCACTGAAAATATCCCGTGCAGGCATTCAAGCGTCCTCAGCAGAGAGCGCTTGTCGTCCTGGAGGTCACGGTTGTATGTGAGGGGTATCCCCTTGGTCATGGTAAGGAGATCCATCAGCGCGCCGTTGAGCTGCCCGGCCTTCCCCCTGAGCAACTCAAGGACATCAGGGTTTTTCTTTTGCGGCATTATGCTGGAACCTGTGCAGAATGAGTCGGGAAGCTTCACCCAGCCGAACTCGGAGGAGAAATATATGATCAGGTCTTCCGAAAGCCTGCTCACATGGCCCCCGAAGACGGCCGCGAAGTACAGCACATCCATAAAATGATCGCGGTGGGCCACTGTGTCCATGCTGTTTCCCGATACCGATGAAAATCCAAGATCCCTGCAGGTAAACTCCCTGTCAAGCGGGAGGGTCGATCCGGCCAGCGCCCCACAGCCGAGCGGGGACTCGTCCACCGAATCATAGGCGTCGAAAAGCCGTTTGGCGTCTCTCATAAAGGCGTGGGCATGAGCCATCCAGAACTGTCCCATCGAGATCGGCTGGGCCTGCTGGAGGTGGGTATATCCCGGCACTATCGTTTCAGCGTGTTCCTCTGCTTTTTTCAGGAGTGCCGATATCAGGTCTCTGAGGCCGTCCCATATGCTGAGAAGTTCCTTGCGCAGATAGAGCCTGACGGTCGTATTTGACTGATCGTTCCGGCTGCGTCCCATGTGAAGCCTGGCGCCTGTCGCACCGCAAAGTTCTGTCAGCCTTGACTCTATGTTCATATGCACATCTTCGAGAGATACTTTCGGGACGAATTCTCCTCTTTTGATCTCATCTGCTATCAGGGAGAGGTTTTTCTCTATTGTCGATGCTTCTTCATCAGAAAGCAGTCCCACGTGACCCAGCATACGGACATGGGCGATGCTCCCCCTTATGTCCGCAAGCGCCATGATCCAGTCCATATCGAGCGACTGCGTAAATTTCTGGACTGCTTCGTCCGTGTCCTGAGAAAAACGGCCTTTCCACATCATCTATCCCGTCCTTTTCTTTATTCAGCATCAATAATAATTATGACTCTATAGAGGTGGAAACTATTATAACAGCACTTGCTCGTATGAGGCGGTCCAGGGCTTGCCCCGGTCACTCTTCCTCCGAGTCCCTGAATCGGGCAAGCCTTGCGTTTGCCTCGCTTTCAGAGCCTCTGAAATCAAGGGCCCTCGTCCACGCTTTCTTTGAGATCTCGAGCATCCCCGCCCCTTCCCAAAGGTCGCCGCACCTTATCATATCGTTCCCGTTCGTTCCCTTCATCCATCTCAGCAAGAGAACCGATGTGGACCTGAAGGGCTGCCATGGATATAACATCAAGCACGTTATGGTAAAAGACCCCCCTTAGGGGCGAGGCGTCCAAGCTTGCAAGGAAGTTGGTATATATCCGCGGTATCTCCCTTCCGGGCACATCTTCACCGCTCCTGTGGACACCAAGGACCATCCGTTCGACCGTTGAAAGCGAGCAGGATGGGAGCCTGCCTCTGTAAAAGTGTCTTGCAAGCATGAGAAGGTCCATGTGGGGCCTGCCTTCCCATCGCGGGGCAGACTTTGCGATCCTGTGTCTGATCCTGAGAATGGGAAGGTCAAAGGATCTGCCGTTGAAAGTCACGAGCCCATAGTCATCCTCTGGAAGCTCAGATCCAAGCGCTTTGAGCCAGTTCTTCTCCCATGCCGGTCCCGCCATGAAAAGCTGGACCACCCTGAAAGACTCCTCTTCGTTGAAGCCGAGCCCCACCAGAAAGGCGTATGCACCTCTGCTCCCGGAAAGACCGGTGGTCTCAAGGTCAAGGTATACAGACCGCCTCTTCCCTCCCCAGAATGACAGAAGTTCGCCGGATGGAGACGGATCGGCAAGGACCCCGCGCCCGTACCGCCTTCCGTATGGGACCGAGAGTTCCATTCTGTATACGCCCCTGGCCGTCCATTCTCCTTCGGGAAGTCCCGAAACATCGATCTCATTGGGAAGCATTGATCCGGAAGGCATCACCGGATCTTTGAAATCATCGGGAAGAAGACAGTCCAGCTTCCCGAAGAGTTCGGTATCCCGCCCAAATTTATCCTTCATCTGATCTCACCAGATCTATGACCGCTATTTCAGGCGGCGCAAACAGCCTGACGGGAGGACCCACGAATCCTGCACCGTTGCTTACGTAGAGAAAACCTCCGCATTTGAGTTTTTTCAACCCTCTGGAATATCCCGCTATCATGTGCCTGGAAGAGGCCAGAGGGAAAAGCTGTCCCCCGTGGGTATGACCTGAGAGCTGAAGATCGAAGTGTCCTTCGGTACCTTTTTCCACAATTGGGCGATGCCTCAGCAGAAGAAGGAATTTATTCCTCTGTTCCCTCTCGTAAGAGAGGACAAGAAGCTCAGAGCGGGACAGGTTCCACTGTCCCTTAATAAGATGATCCCTGTCGTCTGCGCCGGCTATTATGATTCCGCCCGCTTCCGCAGCCTCGGTCTTCAGGACCTTCATGCCGGCGGATTCCATGAAGAAGACGGCCTCGTCGATATCGTCGTAATAGTCATGGTTTCCCGGAACGGCATACATCCCGAATCTGGGCTTGATACGCTTCAGCATGGCTATCTCACGCCTCCGGCCGGCAAGTTTCCCGTCAGCCAGATCTCCGGTCACCACCACTATATCAGGGTCCGTCTCCCTTACCTTTCTCAGGATCTGTGCGAGCAGGGGAAGACCTACGAATGGGCCGAGATGGAGGTCGGTGAGCTGTACTATTCTGAGTCTGTCACAACCCTCGGGAAGTTTGGAGGTCGGGATCCTTATCATGGTTTTATGTACTGTGCTGGCTTCCTTGATGCCCATTCCCGTCACGGCCAGTCCGATGACGAAGGCCACCGAAAGTTCAGACATCCCGGACAATCTGAATGAGGTCAGGTTTTCAATCAGGTCAATAAACAACAGCGAGAGAAACGTCATAAGCACGAAGAACATCCAGACTCCGCCGATCCTGTCGGTCCATTTTCTTCCCTCGTATGAGGTGATCTTGTCAGTCCTTCTTGAAACATATAGGACGAGCATCATTAGGATGCTCCATATCAGCCACGCGAGGCTGATCATTCTTCCCTCCGCAGCCGCAGCGATCCTCGCGTAGATGAAGATGTGGACGAAGATCAATGCCGCGCCTAATATCACCCACAGCACCGGATGTTCCGAAAATCTTTTCTCGTATACCCTGTCGTTCATTATATCTGCGCCGAATACAGTCTTCCGAATGACTCAAGTATCTTCTGCCATATCGGTCTTTTTTCCCACTCGCTCAGATGCAGCTCTTCGGAGTCCTCGATATCGGCAAGGAACTGCTTCGCAAATTCCCCATTTATCCCCTTGTCGTATATGAAGAGCTGGTTTTCGAAGTTGATCTCGAGGCTCCTGACATCCATGTTGCATGTTCCCACCGAAGATATGTCGTCATCGGCAAGAACGGTCTTCGTGTGGATGAACCCTTTTTTGTAGCGATATACCCTCACTCCTGCCCCCAGCAGCGGTTCGATGTTGCCGCGGCTCCCCCAAAAAACGAGGAAGTGGTCTTTTACCGACGGGATCATCACCCGTACGTCCACGCCCGCCAGGGAGGTCGTCATCATCGCGTTCATCAGGATGGGACCGGGGACAAGATAGGGCGTGGTTATCCAGACCCTTTCCTTCGCCCTTGATATCATGCTGAAATAACCCATCGATATGGAATGCCAGGCGTTGTCCACACCGCTTGAGACTACCTGCATCGGCAGGACGGGAAGAGAGGAGTGATCCCGTTCAGGCATGTTGCCGCAGTCATCACAGGATACGTTCTCGCATATCTTGTCGGGGTCCTCTCCGGATCTCATGCACCAGTCATAAAGGAATATCTTGTGAAGCTCCGCCACTGATTCCCCTTCGAGCCGAACATGGGTGTCGCGCCAGTGTCCCAGCGGCCCCCTGCCGAGGTATTCATCACCGATGTTGAGTCCGCCCGTGAATGCTACCTCTCCGTCGATGACTATTATCTTTCTGTGGTTGCGGAAGTTCATCTGTCTTCTGAACATCGGGAAGGAGACCGGCATGAATGAATGGCATTCCACACCCGCGCTTCTGAGTGTCTCCACGTATTCGCGCTTCAGCTTCCAGCTGCCGACCGCATCATAGAGGACACGCACCTTAACTCCCCTTGAAGCAGCTTCAATAAGGATATCCCTGATCTCACGGCCGATCCCGTCATCCTTGATGATATAGTACTGCATGTGTATGAATCTCTTTGCCTTCCTGAGTTCGCTTTTTATCGAACCGAACGTGGCTTCTCCGTTGACAAGGATCTCCATCCTGTTCCTGAGCATCAGGTCTGCGCCGCTGACAGTGTGTATCGCTTTGCCTATGAGGAACCTCTTGTCCTGCGTAAAGGGTGTCATGTCCGTCAGCATGGCTTTTGATGGTTTGAAGAGTTTTCTGGTCTTAATATTTTTGAGGTCGGGGCCGAGCAGCATGTAGATGATGACCCCTATGACGGGGACCAATACCAGTGTCAGGAGCCACAGTATGGTCCTGTCCGGATTCTGTCCCTCCATGAAGATGATCGCGCCGATCACGAACGCATATATTATAAGGATGTGCACTGTGTAACTTTTCGCTGTATGAAAGAATGATGCCATTTCGGACGCAAACTCCGGGTGGAGGGAGAGGCCCTCTTTGACGGAATATACGACGGTGCTGTCGATAAAATCGATTATAGTCGGCATAAGTCCGGCGACAAATGCCGCCAGTATCATGAACAGGACAATTCTGGTAGTCTTCCACATTAGCCTATCACGTCCTTCAGCAATCTATTATATCTGATATAATTTATAGTCGTAACTGCAACTTCGCAAAGACGGGAGCGCTCTTTATGATCCGTTTGAAATTTGAACCGCGTCTTGACAACCCTGCATGGGTAAATGTCCTTATACCTGTCGCAGCCGTTGTTTTCGGCCTTTTCGCGGGAGGCCTGCTTTTCTTTATACTTGGCGTAAATCCTTTCGAGGCATACTGGGCCGTCCTGAACGGAGCTTTCGGCAGCATATACGGACTTAGCGAAATAGTGACAAAAGCCATCCCGATCACACTTACCGCCCTTGCCGGGCTCATCTGTTACAAGATGCTGATCTGGAACATTGGGGCAGAGGGACAGCTCTGTATGGGAGCTATCGCCACAGTGGCCGTAGTGAGGTTTTTCTTTGTTGACAACTGGGCAGTGATGTTCGTTATCATGTTCTTCGCAGCGGGGATTGCCGGAGGGCTCTGGGGAGGGCTTGCCGGCTTCCTTAAGGCAAGATGGAACGTCAATGAGACTATAACGACCTTGATGCTGAACTATGTCGCGATAAACATCTCTGAATACTTCATCTATGGTCCATGGAAAGACCCTATGAGCTGGGGTTTTCCCTTCACGGCAAATTTCCCGGATGCTGCGAGGCTTTGGGTCTGGGGAAACACAAGGATCCACGCCGGCATTTTTATAGCACTGGCAGCAGCAATGATCCTTCAGGTGATCCTCAAAAGGAGCAAATGGGGATATGAAATAAGGGTAATAGGCGAAAATCCCCGGGCGGCACGCTACGGGGGTATGGATATCGCAAAAAATATCCTTCTCGTAACATTCATAGGAGGAGCCATAGCAGGGCTGGCCGGAATGGGTGAGATAGCAGGTCTGCACGGCAGGATGAGCCGCGGCTTCACAATGGGATACGGATATACAGGCATAACCGTGGCTTGGCTTTCCAGGCTTTCTCCAATATATGTCCCGCTTGTCTCGTTTCTCTTGGGGATCTTGCTTGTTGGAGGGGACACTCTTCAGGTCGTAATGGGTCTTCCAATGGCAAGCATCCAGATCCTTCAGGGGCTTATCCTTTTTTCAGTGCTTGCGGCTGAGACCCTTTCAAGATTCAGGATAAAGATAGTAAGAGTTTCTGCAGGCCCTGCAGAGGAGGCAAAATAGATGGATTTCCTGATAGCTATCCTGGCTTCAGCGGTCAGAAGCGGGACACCCGTACTTTACGCTACACTCGGTGAAGTGATCTCCGAGAGAGCCGGGGTCATGAACCTTGGACTTGAAGGGGTAATGCTTGTCGGAGCTTATACCGGGTTCGCAGTCACAAAGTCAACCGGCGATCCCTGGCTTGGACTCCTCGCCTCATTTTTCGCAGGTGCGGCAATAACACTGATCCATGCATTTTTGTGCATCACCCTGATGTGCAACCAGGTAGTAAGCGGCCTTGCGATGGTCCTTACAGGCTACGGCCTCAGCGCACTTCTGGGCAGGAGCGTGATCGGAGAGACTATCGCCGGAATGACAGCGTATAAAATGCCTTTTCTCGGTGATATTCCCTTCATAGGACCGATCTTCTTCCAGCACAACGCGATGGTCTATGTTTCATACGCTCTCATCGCGGCGCTGTGCTGGTTTCTCTTCAGGACACGCGCCGGGCTGAATCTGAGAGCAGTCGGTGAGAACCCCAGGGCGGCAGATGCAATGGGGATCCCTGTCACATACATTCGCTACTTCTACTGCATGTTCGGCGGCGGCCTTGCCGGACTCGGCGGCGGCTATCTTTCTGTAGTCTACGCTCAGATGTGGATCGAAGGCATGACAGCCGGAAGGGGATGGATAGCTGTCGCACTTGTGATATTCGGTCTTTGGAATCCCGCCCGCGCAGCTCTCGGAGCATATCTGTTCGGAGGGGTCGAAGCACTGCAGCTGAGGATGCAGGCAATGGGCTCAAGTATTTCAGCATCTCTCCTGCTTACGCTGCCATATCTGATGACAATTATCGTCCTGACTATTGTTTCCATCAGGGCAGGGAAGGGCATACTCCTGGGCGCGCCTGCGGCACTAAGCATTCCGTTCAGACGGGAAGACAGGGATTGACGTTATAAAGTCATCAACTGATCCTCATCTATTAAGAATCGCTCTCTGCACATGCGAAACAAGCAGAGAGCGATTTTTGTGTTCATACTGTTTTTTCTCACAGTATAAACAGGATTTAATGCCGCATATTATTCCTTTTAAATGGGAAAAGAGGGCTGTTGGTCAAACATGTTGTTTAACACGGCAAATCGACATTATAATATCTGTAATATGTCATATGCCCGTCTCTTCATCCGTTTTTTATCCTATATAATGTGAAGCAGGATGTCATTATTACCTGAGCACAAATAATAGCAGGCAGTACGTGTCGGTCTTGTGCGAAATGCATATTCTGTTTTGAATTCAAAGCGCTTATCCCTGACACGGACGGGAGAGGATACCATGAGAAAACACCTCAGATCGTTTTCTTTTATACTTTTATCATTATTTTTTGTCGCTTTCCCGATGTCCGCCTTCTCGGAGGCTTCACCTGCCGAGGCACTGGCAGAGGCTCAGAAGCAACATGACGAGTGGGGATTCCCGCACAGGGACGGGATAGTTCTGGTCCTGTCCGGAGGCGGTACCAAGGGGCTTGCCCACATTGGCGTGCTTGAGATCCTTGAAAGGGAAAATATCCCGATCGCCGCGATAGTAGGCACAAGCATGGGGGCAGTGATAGGCGGCATTTATGCATCCGGATACAGCGCCGCTGAGATGAAAGAGATCATATCCGACCTGGACATGATGGAAATAATCTCCAACAGGTCATCGGCGGAAGCTGCCGATATAAACTACAACAAACCTCCTTCAAGCGGTTCCGCCATCTTCAACGTTTTCATGGACGAGAAAAAAAAGCCGCGGAGCAACCGGGGCATGCTCCGCGCCAAGGGCCTATATTCTTTCCTTAATGAGATGACGGCAAGGGTGACGGTCACTGACTTCAATCTGCTTCCCATCCCCTTCGCGGCAATGGCCACCGACCTTGAAACAGGAGAATCCGTCGTACTGAGGGACGGCAACCTTGCCTCTGCGTTAAGGGCTTCGCTTTCGATACCGGGCATCTTCGAACCCTGGGAGATGAATGGCAGGCTCTTCGTAGACGGAGGGCTCAGGGCAAACCTCCCCGTCCTTGAGGCAAAAAGATTATTTCCCGGACACCCGGTGGTCGCTGTCAATCTTTCTCCCGAAAATATCACGAAAAGACGGGACAGCCTGCGCTCGATGGTCGAAGTGATGGCCCAGACGATCGAAATACTGATGGTCCATCAGGTGAGGGTGAACGCCGCGGCTGCTGATCTTGTGATCTCTCCCAAAGTCAAAGATTTCGGCATACTGCAGTCTGACGGCTATGATCAGATCATAGCGAGAGGGGTCGAGGCTGCCGAGCCAATGGTCGAACAGCTCAGAGATATTTCATGCCCGCCCGGCCAACCGTTCTGTGAGTTCAGGCATATCGACCCGCCCTCCTCGGTAAAGCCCCTCGTGACCGAGATAAGGTTCGAGGGAGTCCCAGAAAGTATTGCAAAAGTACTTCACAGCAATTATGACCATTGGATCGGAGGACCTCTGGACATGGAAAAAGTCGCCGATGCCGTCAAGGCCCTTTCGGTCGGAGACGACTTCGCGTCTGTGGAGGGACGTGCCCAGACTCTGACGGAAGAGACCGCGGCAGTAGTATTCTCTATAGAGAGGCCGCCCAAATACGAATTCGGGCTTGGCGGATACGTAAGCAACCTGTACCCTGACAGTTGGATATCGCTCAGCGCGCAGGCGCGGGACATTTTCTTCGAGGGAGACGTCGGCTCTGCCGAATACAGGTTCGGATCAAGATGGGGCGCGATGCTGAGGTATTTCACACCCAAGACCAGACATGACACACAGTTCGGGGTCGTCCTCTCCGCCAGGGAAGAGGGCTACGTCCCTGGCAACGCAGCTCCTTTCGAGCTTGAACGCTATTCGGGCAGGATAGCCTGGTACAAGGATATCGGCAGGAAGGCAAGGATAGGTCTGGGATACGCCGTAGAGAGGATAGAATATGATCAGGACGGCACCCTGGACGGACCTTACATAAACTTTACCTTCAACAATCTGGATGACCCTATACTCCCGACCAAAGGACTTTCGGTCAACTCGGACATCTGGTTCCCCAACGGGGAGACAACAGTGACCCATACACGATTTCATGCATATCTGCCGATATGGCAGACTTGGAACGTCGTCCTTTCCGGGGGACTCAAAACAGGGGACGTCGATGATCCGGCCTACGCAGCCACACTGGGGACCAATGAGGAGCTATTCAGCCTTGCTGCACATCCTCTGGTCGGAGATCAGGCATACTGGATCCACCTTGGGGCCGCCAAGATGATCACAAGGTCGTGGTGGGGAGGGCTAAACCTCGAGATCTTCGGAAACTTCGGCCAGACGATGAGAGAGTGGGAGAACGACCAGAGCTGGTGGGAAGCCGGTATTGCGCTATCCGCTCCTATGACGAACTTCAGTTCGAGGGTCATGCTGATATATGACCAGAGCGGGGAGTTCACTTTAGGCTACTCGATAGGCATACCGATGTGGTGGAACGGCCCGCTTCCGTAAAGACGACCTGAGCGCCCTGTATCAGGATGGCGGGACCGGGCAGAGGTCAGATCTGTTTCCAGTGCTTGAAGCCTTTGCCCAGGACTTCCGATGCCTCCGAGACTACCATGAAGGATTTTGGATGGTTCTTGGCCAGATACCGTTTCAGGACCATGGTCTGCCTGGGGGTGAGCAGACACATTATCGTTGGACGCTCCTCGCCGGAGAAGCCTCCCTCGCCGTACAGTACGGTCGATCCCCTGCGCAGTTCGTCAGAGATGTACCTTACCACCGGCTTTGTATCCTTGGCCATTATCAGCACCAGACGGCGCTTGTCGAACGATGAGAGAACGCTGTCTATGCTCTGCCCGGATACATAGCTTGCGACAAAACCATAAAGCATTTTTTCCATTCCCACGATTCCCATTGATCCGCCGAGGATGAGCATATTTATGTAGAAGCTGAAACGTCCGACTTCGATGCCGTATCTCTTTCTAAGTACAGCTATGACTATATCCATCCCGCCTCCGCTCACCCCTGTTCTGAAGACGAGCCCTCCGCCGACCCCCTTGATCAGGCCGCCCGCAATGGCCACAAGGAACATATCGTTGATGACAGGAAACTTTATGAATTGAAGGACTTCGAGCAGAAATGAGATCAAAATGACATTATATATAGTCCACAGGACAAAACGCTTTGAAAGTTCCTTCCAGCCCCATGCCAGGAGGATGACGTTCGCCACAAGTGATGAGATGGATGGAGCGAGGCCGATAGTGTACTTCAGTATGACAGAAATACCCATCACGCCTGCATCGGGAAAACGATAGGGCAGTGTAAAGGCTATAACGCCTATTGTATACAGCAGAGACCCCAGGGTGGATATGACGAATGTCGACCATTCGCTCATTACGAATAATTCCATTTTTACAGCAAGATGTGTCAGCCTGTGTCTAGCTCTCACGCTCATTATCTCTCCTTTTCAAAGCCCAAATAACCATAGCCCTAAAAGTTGATTAAATCAATCGGCATTTTACTCATAGGTTTATATGTGTTATCCTCTTTTTTTGTAATATTGGTGCTGTGATAAAATAAGCACCATAAATCAACAGTGGGAGGAATATTTAAATGGCCGCACCGATGCAGATCAGTCTTGAAGAAATAATCTCGATGCTTCTGTCGAGGGTGGAATCCCTTTCGGCAAACGATGAAAACAGCAAGACAAAATCAAATATAATCTACCGCGCTCTCTACAAAAAGGGACTCATCACAGAAGAAGACATCCTGGATTCCGTAAAAGAAGAATACAGGATGCTTAAAGAACTCGGGGTCATCCAGGCAGAGCCCAAGGAAGAAATGTACAGGACGATAACCGACGGGATCCTTCAGTGGATCAAGGGTGACGTCGAGGGCATCAAAAGATCGATGGCGGAATATGAGAAAAAACTTCAGGAATATGCCCGCGAAGAAGCTGCAAAGAAGCCCAAGATAGAGGTAGCCGGCGCCAATGTCCTGAACCAGCTCGACAACATGGCGGGCGGAAAAGGCAAGCTGATAATCTGATCATTCCGGCCTAACGAACAGAGATAATTTTAAAGACGAAAAATGCCCGCAGTCATGCGGGCATTTTTGATCCTAATAACGAGCAATAAGGATCAGAGGTCTATATGTTCGGCCCTGTCCGGTCTGTAGATCAGTACGGAGCAGGTCGCGTAGCGTATGACTTTGTCGGCTGTGCTGCCCACCAGTATCTGTTCGATCAGATTGAAGCTCTTGTAACCAAGGAAGATCAGGTCGAACTTATTCGACTCCGCATAGCTCAGGATCTCGTTCGCAGGTTCTCCCGAGACAACTTTTTCCTCGATCCTGAGGCCTTCTTTTATCCCGTTCTCCGCTATGACGTCCTCCATGACTTTATGCAGTTTGAGCTTTGCCGCATCTTCGATGTTCTTCTGTTCTTCCTTGCCGGTCGAAGATACGAATGCCTTTATGTCATATCCCTGCAGGAAGCGCGATGCCTGCGGCGCACAGTGAAAGAAAGTGACCTCCGACGCTATCTTCTGAGCCAATCTGTAGCCTGCTCCCGTGGTACGGCGACCCAATGGACTGAAATCCACAGCCAAAAGAATTTTCATGTCGATCCTGACCTCCTGTGATCATTAAATTATCGATTTTTTATCGCTGTTGATATTGTAACATTCATTTTCTGAATAATCACAGAGGGCCGTTCAGGATAAATGCCTATTTAATTGAACTGAAAACCCGCCCTGCCGGAGAAGCTGCGGCGGCAGACCTTAGCAATACCTTGGCAGATCAGGGAATAAGGCCCTGGACTAGCATTTATTGGGCCTGTATATCAGAACAGAGCAGGGAGCATATCTGGCGACCTTTGCTGCGGTACTCCCTACGAGCAGCTGTTCTATGGCGCTGTAGCTCTTGTACCCGACCACTATCAGATCAACGCCCTTTTCTTTTGCATAATTAAGCAGTTCATCGCCGGGGTCGCCGAAGGCCACCTCTTCCTCTATGTCCAAAGATTCGGATACGCCGTTCTCAGCAAAGACGTCCTCCATGACCTTATGGAGCTTATGTCTTGCCATCTCTCCTATTTTTTTCTGATCATCCCTGCTTGCTGAAGAGAAAAAGGCCTTTATGTCGTAACCCTGAAGAAAACGCGCTGTCTGCGGAGCACAGTGAAAGAAAGTTATCCCGCTTCCCAATTTCTTTGCCAGACGATACCCTGCATGCGCGACTTCCCTTCCTACCGGGCTGAAATCAACGGCTACGAGGATCTTCATTTTTCATTACCTCCTGTCGGTCATTATGATATTGTGATAATAAGGAACTATAATAATTATACCTGTTATTACGTACACGGGGAAACCGATCCGGGAGGACACTGCCTTTGAAGTATTTATTCGATGCCGTACTGGTCCCGTCCGAGACGATGGACACGCATGACTGCAGGCTTGTGGTCGATCTGCTCCGGGCATCAACACAGATGACCACGTTTTTTGAGTACGGCGGGAGCAAGCTGATACCATGCGCCGACAGCGACGAGGCATTCAGGATGAAAGCAGAAGCGGGTCCCGGCTGGATGCTTATGGGAGAGAGGGGCGGGGTGATGGTCCCGGGCTTCGACTACGGAAATTCACCTCTTGAACTGACAAGGCGCGGGGCTCCCGAAAATGCCATCATGACAACTTCCAACGGGACAAAGGCTCTTCTGGCGGCAGCTTCCGGCTGTCCCGAAGTAAGGATCGCATGTGCAAGGAACGCAGAGGCGGCCGCCTGGGATGCACTGTGCAGCGGCAGACGCATCTGTACCGTTGCTTCGGGAAGGAACGGCAAATTTTCTATAGAGGATGCTGTCTGTTCCGGTATGATCATAGAAAAAATGCTGGCGCTTGCCCCCTCAAACGGCGGGACAGAGATGGAACTGACCGACGGAGCATTGACCGCAATGGCGCTCTGGCACCATTTCGGGCCTGACCTCGCAAGCCTTTGTATGGAATCGGAGCATGGGAGGATACTTCAGGAGCTTGGCTTCGGCGAGGACATTTTTTTCTGCGCGGAGATCGACTCTTCGGCAGTTGTGCCTTATTACAGGAGAGGCGAAAAGTACGGATCGATCGCGTCCGGATAAAAAACGGTCCCGGGACTGACCCCGGGACCGTCGGCATCATTATGACACTCAGGCCGCACCGTACTAAGAGATCTTCTGTTCCATATCTTCGATAATTTCCGAGAAGACATCGAGCGCCTCTTTGAAATCGAGGCGTCCGAGCCCGACTCGGAAATTGTTTGTGGTAACACCGAACGCGCGTTCTCCGATGATAAGGAGTTCCTTCTCGTTCATCGCCCTTTCGCACATCTCGGTCACATCGAACGGCCTATGGAGCTGGGGGAATGCTGTGCTTCCTCCGTTCGGCTGGATCCAGTGGAGCAGTTTCTTGTGCTTCTTGAAGAATTTCTCCGCAAGACTCAGATTTTCCAATACGATCCTGTGATTGCGCTGAAGAAGGGTCGTGGCATTGCGCATGGCTATCGTGGCAAGGATCTCTCCCGGGGCATTGTTGCACAGGGTCGTGTAATCTTTATATGCGGCACAGTTTTCAAGTATATTTTTATTTTTTGTCACAAGCCACCCTATCCTGGTCCCGGGGAGTCCGAACTTGTTGAGGCCGCCGATAGTCGTAGCCCTCGGATACATATCGGAAAGAGAGGGAAGCGCAGCTGCAGGGTCATGCTCCATTCCGCGGTATGTCTCTTCGCAGAACACCCATGTACCCATCCTGTCCGCCAGGTTGAGTATCCTGTCCATCTCGGTCTTAACGGGTATGAATCCTGTCGGATTGTTGGGTATGTTGAGGACCAGGAGCTTCGTATTGGGGGAAATATTTTCGGCGAGGAAGTTGTAATCGAGAGTCCACCCCCAGCTCGTCTCTTGGAGCGGCCATTTGATTATCTTGCATCCGAGCGCCCTCGGTATCTCGTAGAGGGACGGGAGGCAGGGCTGCATTACGATGACCTCGTCCCCAGGGTCCAGAAGGGTATTCATGAATATGAATATTCCCTCTTCCGGAGCAAGTTCAAGTATATCAGACGGACGTATGGTGACGAACCTTTTAGCCACGGCTTCGCGCAGCGGAGCGAATCCTGTCGTATCTGTATAACCAAGGACAAGGTTGTCCCACATTTTTTTGCATTCTTCGTCCGCCATGTCAAGTATCTCCTGCATGGTGCAGTACTCACACGCAGACTGGCTCAACCTGTATTTGGCCTGTGAAGAGTAACGGGCGAAAAGCCTCTCCAGCTTGAATTCTTTGATTTTCATGAAGATCCCCCTCTTAGAGTTTTTTCATAGTTTGCAGGAACCATTCTATCTCCGTCAAAGTATAACCTTTTTCATAAAAGTTGTAATCACTCCTTTAAAAGAGTTATCATAAGTTTTTAAACATGGAATAAAAAAGCTCCCCTTAACTTTCGGTCCACCAATTAAAGGTATATAATAAAATATCAGCTGCCATTTAATGTTTAAGGATATCGACACACAATAACGACAGGCAAATATATCACGTTAGCCACGAGGAACAAGATTTGAATATTGGCTATCAGACAAGGATTAATAAATTTTTACGTTAGCGGCAGCGGATATTTATCAATGCATATATTGCAATCTGATATATCTGTGATACAATCGTAGAAAGGGGCAATTTTATGAGTAACGGAAACGATTCTTTTTTCACGATCAAATCTCTCAGGGAGCAGGTTTACGACTACCTCCGACTTCAGATGAACGATGGGAAGATCCGCCCCGGATCTTTCCTGAACCTCAATGAGATAAGCATGGAACTGGGTATGAGCAGAACACCGCTCAGAGATGCTCTCTTCCAGCTGGAGACCGAAGGGTTCGTGACCATCTATCCAAGACGCGGAGTTATCGTGAATACGCTGACTCTCGAAAAGATAAGAAACATATATGAGATCATCGGAGGGCTTGAATCATCGGTCATGGTACACATAGCGCTCCGTTTCCGTGAAAGCGACGCCGACTTCATGGAGAAATGCAACGCCCAGATGAGAAAGGCTCTGGATCAGAACAATTTCCAGTTGTTCTACGAAGAAAACCTAAAGTTCCACAATGTCTATCTGAACATGTCTGACAACGCAGAGATACTGCATTACATAAAGATACACAGGGAGAGGCTCTACGATTTCCCAAGGAACAAAACTTACGTCAAGGAGTGGGAACTGCACTCACTTGAAGAGCATAAGATGCTGATAGAGCTGCTCAGAAAAGGTGACTTCAACGGAGCGGCAGAGTACATAAGGGACGTACACTGGTCGTTCCAGGTCCAGGAAAGATTCATCCGGAAGTATTATTTTGCCAAGCATTCCGAACTGGACGTTTCTGAGGAGGCATAACGGGATTGAGCGCAACAGGGATAATATTTGACATAAAAAAATACTCCATACACGACGGACCGGGAACAAGGACAACGGTGCACATGAAAGGGTGCCCTCTGTCCTGTTGGTGGTGTCATAACCCTGAAAGCCAATCGATGACGCCGGCGATCCTTTTCAGAGGCGAGAAGTGCATAGGGTGCGGAGCATGTGTCAGATCTTGTCCCAACAAAGCCATATCAGTCGTCGGAGGATCGCTTGAGACCGACCCGGGGCTTTGCGACGGGTGCGGTGTCTGCGAGGATGTATGCCCCTCAGGTGCGCGCGAGCTTTGCGGCAGGAAATACTCTGTGGAACAGCTCATGGAGGAACTCAGAAAGGATGAGATATTCTTCAGGGACGGCGGCGGGGTGACCTTTTCGGGAGGCGAACCGCTGATGCAGCCCAAGTTTGTGATCGAAGCCCTGAAAGCCTGCGGGCGGGAAGGGTTCCACAGGGCGGTAGACACCTGCGGGTTCGTAGACAAAAGGATCATCCTCGAAGCGGCAAATTATACAGACCTCTTCCTCTATGACCTGAAACATATGGATCCGGAAAAGCACAGAGAATACACTGGCGTCGACAACAGCATCATACTTGAGAACCTTGTCGCGATCTCGGAAGCGGGATCAAAGATAAACATAAGGTTTCCCTTTATGCCCGGACTCAACACAGATGACGAAAACGTGGCGGCGCTGGGAGAGTTCGTCTCAAAGCTGAAGGGGATAACCGCGGTGAACATACTTCCATACCACGCGGTCGCGAGGGGAAAGCACGAGAGGTGGGGCATGGAGTACAAGTTGCCCGGCCTGCTCCCCCCTACGGAAAATCAGACACGAAAAGCTGCCTCCATACTTGAAAGCTTCGGACTGAAAACGCACATAGGCGGCTAGTGAGATAAGAGTGAACACAATGCGCATGAGGCGCATCATAATAAAAGCGGCAGGCCTGAGCATAAATCTGCGAAGGCCGGGGTAATCCTAAAAAAATTTAATTTATAGAAGCAGAAAACACCTGGGGAGGTAACAGACATGAACGAACGCATCAAACGTCTTCGTGACGAAAGCTTCGAAGCACACCCATCCATAAGTATCGAGAGAGCCGTTCTTGAGACTGAATTCTACAAAGAAAACGACAACAAATATCCTATGCCCGTAATGCGTGCGCTGAACTTCAAGAACCTCTGCGAGAAGAAGACCATATATATCGGAAAAGACGAACTTATAGTCGGAGAGAGAGGGCCGAAGCCCAAGGCCGTCTCGACTTTCCCCGAACTTACCTGCCATTCAAGAGAAGACCTTGAGATCCTTAACCTCAGGAAACAGCAGAACTACACCGTAGACCCCAAAGATATCGAGATCTATGAAGAGAAGGTCATTCCCTTCTGGCGCGGCCGCTGCATGAGAGACAAGCTTTTCGCGCGCATGCCCGAAAACTGGACCAAGCTCTATGAGGCCGGAACATTTACAGAGTTCGGAGAGCAGAGAGCTCTTGGACACACGGCGCTTGACGGCCTTATTTACAAACAGGGCATGCTTGATCTTAAAAAGAAGATCGCCGAAGCACGTGCGAAACTTGACTACCTCAACGATCCCGAGGCAACTGCAAAGGATGAGCAGCTGCAGGGTATGGATATCTCCTGCGACGCAGTGATCATTTTTGCAGAAAGGCACGCGGAGCTTGCCGAAAAGATGGCAGCGGGCGAGAGCGATCCCAAACGCAAGGCCGAGCTGCTAAAGATAGCCGATGTCTGCAGATGGGTACCCGCACACGCTCCGAGAGACTTCTGGGAAGCAGTCCAGATGTACTGGTTCGTGCATCTTGGCACGATAACTGAACTCAACGGTTGGGACGCAATGAGCCCCGGCCACCTCGACCAGCACCTCGCCCCCTTCTATGAGAAGGGCGTGAAAGAGGGCACACTCGACAGGGAAGCAGCGAAGGAACTACTTTCCTGCCTCTGGATCAAGGTCAACAACACCCCCGCACCTCCCAAGGTCGGCGTGACTGCCGCAGAGAGCGGAACGTACAACGACTTTACGAACATCAACCTTGCAGGGCTCAAGGCCGACGGCAGCGACGGATCGAGTGAAGTCACTTACATTTGCCTTGAGATATTTGACGAACTTCGCCTTCTGCAGCCCCAGGGCAACATCCAGGTCAGCGAACGTACGCCGGACAGCGTTATCCGCGCCGCAGCAAAGGTCTTCCGCAACGGCATGGGATATCCCTCGGTCTTCAACGCCGACATGGTCATACAGGAACAGATGCGAGTAGGCAAGACGCTTGAAGACGCGCGCGAGGGCGGCACGAGCGGATGCATCGAGACGGGCGCGGCAGGCAAGGAGGCATATCTGCTCCACGGATATCTCAATGTGCCGAAACTCCTTGAGTACGCACTTACGAACGGCGTAGACATGCTCACAGGCAAGCAGGTCAGCATCCAGACAGGTGACATCAGCGAGTTCAAAACATTCGACGATCTCTATGCCGCTTTCGAGAAACAGCTCAACTATGCTGTGGAGACTAAGATCAAAGTCGACAATTATCTCCGCTACCAGTACGCGACGAAGATGGCCGCCACATTCCTCTCCGTCGTCATCAGGGACTGCATCGAGAAGGGCAAGGACTACTACAACGGCGGGCCCCGCTACAACACAGACTACATCCAGTGCTGCGGTATCGGTACGATCACAGACAGCCTTTCGGCGATCAAGAAGCATGTCTACGAAGATAAGAGATATACCCTTGAGCAGCTTGTGAACGCATTGAAGAAAAACTGGGAGGGCGAAGAAGAGATGCGCCTTACCCTCTGGAACAAGACCCCCTTCTTCGGCAATGACGACGACTATGCGGACAACATCATGAAGAGGGTCTACGACAGCCTCTTCAGAACTATCGAGGGCAGACACAGCATCCTTGGACCGACATATCACCTTAACATGCTGAGCACGACATGCCACAATTACTTTGGGCAGAAGCTTGGCGCGACGCCGAACGGACGCTTCGCAGGAATGCCGGAATCCGACGGGACATCACCGAGCCACGGTGCAGACCGCAAAGGACCGACAGCGGTCGTGAAGTCCCTTGCCAAAATGGACCAGGTAAAATCAGGCGGAACGCTTCTCAATCAACGCTTCCTCCCCTCGGTCCTCGCAGGTGAGGAAGGTATCGAAGGAGTCAAGAATCTGATCCGCTCCTACTTCAAACTTGGCGGACACCATATCCAGTTCAACGTTGTGGATGAAGAGACTCTCCGCGACGCTCAGAAAAACCCCGACAACTACCGTGGACTCCTTGTCAGGGTAGCAGGCTACAGCGATTACTTCGTAGACCTCGACTCTTACCAGCAGGAAGAGATAATCGCAAGGAACGCGCAGGAAAGCTTCTAGAAACCGGCTTTCAGTACATCAAAAATACGGACGAGGGGCCCTTTATCCAAAGGGCCCCTTTTTATCGTTCCTGTATGCGCGCTTATTACCGCTTGGCGAGTTTCAGTTCTTCGTCGAGCTTGCGCATTTTTGAGAGGGAATATTTGTCAAGCTTACTGAGCATGCTCTTCCTGGCAGCCAACCCAAGTTCGGCCTTCGAAAGGCCCCCTTCCTTGCCTCTCTCTTTCCAGCTGATCTTTCTGTCTTTGAAATAGAGGTCAAGGTCGGCAACGCGCTCGCCTGAATCATCATATTCGAGTCCGGAGAGGAACTCCTTTACCGATTCTTCGTCAAGCGGCGTAAAGAGTTTAAGAAGGTAGACGTCTGCGACCCTTCCCATCAGGGTGTACTCCCTCTCCCATCCCTCTTCGAGTATCGTTCCGATCTGGAGGCCCTGTACGGCGGTCCAGATCCTCTTTCTGTGCGTATTGAAGCGTCCCTCCTTGTCTCCGATGCGGATCTCCATACTGTTCCAGTCAGGAGTGCCCATGGAGTCGCCAAGGTATTCGTTCTGCCTCATCCTGAGAGTGGCCATCAGCTTTTCCTTTGAGTGCTCGCTGACGTAAATGGCCTTCTCATACATTTTCGAGTGGGGTATGCGGTGGTTGAGTGGTTCGGAGGTAAAGTAGATCACAGAGGAATCTTCTGGAAGAGGTTCGCTGAAATACGGTGCGTTTGGTACGTATTCTCCTCCGAAGTCCTCCTTTATCCTTTCAATGCCTTTCTCTATGTCTCCGAGAAGCCTCATAAGGATGTAACCGGGCTGCATCCTGCTTTCAGTGATCCCGTCACCCAGCCCCGCGTTGAGCATCATGCAGAGAAGACGCTGTATGGAGGTCTCCGAGACGTAGACTCTGAGCTCCTCAATCTCGTCTGATCCGTTTTTGATGCGGACCACCGCTATACGGCTGAACTCGCCTGAAATAGAAAAGGCCTCGTCGACATCGCTGCCGGTGTATTCGCCCCAACAGAGCAATATCTGTTCGGCTTTGTCGAAATCTTTGGTGAAGGTGAAGACTATAGTCTCGGGGCCGCTTCTCACTAAAAAGATCATCAGGTGTGGCTCCTTTCTTCGATCCGTTTGAAAAAAGAGGGCAGGAGGTTTAAACACAGTCCTCTTCAGGTATTATATATTAAATACTTACGGACCCAGATCCCTGCGGTTGAAACTTCTGAGGCAAAGAACACGGCATACGATCTATTAGAATAGCCTGAAAAGTCCTTACAACGTATAATGGATGGGAACAGACTCTCTCTTAAGGGGTGAGGATATGGCAAGACCTGAGATACTCAAATGCGTACTGTGCGGAAGAGAGTACGCCCCGGAGCACGGAAGGTACGTCTGCGACAGCTGCGGGCTTGACGGGACCCTTGACGTACTTTACGACATGCATGAGGCAAAGAAGCTGGTCACTAAGGATTCTCTTTCTCTCTGCCGTGATATGTCCATGTGGAGATACAGGGATATAATGCCGGTATTGAACGATGCGAACATCCCCGCACTCTCAGTGGGATGGACCCCCCTTTACGAGAACAAATGGCTGGCATCGAAATATGGAGTCAGGAAACTTTACATAAAGGACGACGGAAGAAACCCGACAGCCTCGCTAAAGGACAGGGCAAGCGCCGTAGGGGTCGCAAAAGCCCTGGACTTCGGGCAGAAGACCGTAGCCTGCGCATCGACGGGAAACGCGGCAAGCTCGCTCTCGGGCTTCGCCGCCGTGATGGGGCTAGATTCTTATATATTCGTCCCCGAGAAGGCTCCGGCGGCGAAGGTGACACAGCTTCTCGTCTACGGCGCGAACGTTGTCCTTGTCAAGGGAGATTATGCGAAAGCCTTCGACCTCGCGACTGCGGCAATAGAAAAGTTCGGCTGGTACAACAGGAACTGTGCGATAAACCCCTTCCTTGTGGAGGGCAAAAAGACCTGCGCGATGGAGATCGCGGAGCAGCTGAACTGGGAAGTCCCCGACAGGGTCTTTATATCGGTCGGAGACGGATGCTGCGTCGGTGGGCTTTATAAGGGATTCCGGGATCTGCTCGAACTGGGGCTCATCGACAAAATGCCAAAGATCACCGGAGTCCAGGCAGAGGGTTCCAGCCCGATATACAAGGCGATAACCGAGAATTCCGAAAGAGTACGATTTGGTCCGGCGGATACGATAGCCGACAGCATCTCTGTTGGGGCTCCGAGAAACTGGGCAAAGGCACTGAGGGCGATAAGGGCATCCGAAGGTACGGCAGTTACGGTGACAGATGATGAAATACTCTCAGCGATCCCCGAACTTGCGCGCTCTTCCGGTGTCTTCGGGGAACCGGCGGGAGTTACCGGTTTTGCCGGATTCCGCAAGATGGCGCTCGCGGGAGAGATAGCTCCGGATGAGACCGTCACAGTAGTCGTGACGGGAAACGGCCTTAAGGATATCGAGAGCGCGAAGAGATCAGTGGGACAGGCGTTGTCATGCGCTCCGGACATAGACGAATTTTCAAGACTCATCGATCAGCGGCGGACAGACAAATAGGAAAAATATTCTGAAGGGAGAAATACTCAGTGATCGATCTTACAGTCAACAAAGAGAAACTAAAGAACGCGGTCGAGATGGCGAAAAAGAGGAATGTTCTGATACCGACATTCAAACAGATGAGGGATCCCGAAAAATATACTCCCGTATCGATCAGGAAGAAGCTGAAAAAAACAGGCCTCTGGGACGTAGACCCGGCAAACCTTTTCCGTATCACGTGGAAGAACGAACCCAAGAAAACCGGGGGGCTCTACGGCGATGTCAACACCTTGGAATTTCCGAGTGAGTTCACCGGGGTAAAGGCGCGCATCATCGCACTGTGCGGCAAGTGGTTCCCGACGGGAGCACACAAGGTCGGGGCAAGCTTCGGCTGCCTCGTTCCCCGTCTCGTGACCGGACAGTTCGACCCGACATGCCAGAAGGCGGTATGGCCGTCTACCGGCAACTACTGTCGCGGCGGAGCATACAACGCCCAGCTGCTCGGATGTGAATCCATTGCGATACTCCCGGAGGGGATGAGCAAGGAACGCTTCGAATGGCTTCGGACAGTGGCGGGCGAGATAATCGCAACTCCCGGCACAGAGAGCAACGTCAAGGAAATTTACGACGAAGTCGCCAGGATACGTGCCTCACGTCCGGAAGCAGTCATATTCAACCAGTTCGACGAGATGGGCAACCACCTGTGGCACTACTATGTTACGGGAAGCGCCATGGAAGAGGTCCTTAAGAAATCGATGGGACCAAAGGACAGGTACGCAGGCGTCGTCGTCACATCGGGATCCGCCGGAACGACTGCATGCGGGGATTATCTAAAGGAGATATACCCCCAGAGCAAAGTCGGCGTCGGAGAGGCTCTCCAGTGTCCCACCCTCTACCTCAACGGATTCGGCGAGCACCGGATCGAGGGTATAGGAGACAAACACATACCCTGGGTCCACAACGTAAAGAACACAGACCTCGTATTTGCGATAGACGACAACAACTGCATGGCAATGATACGCCTCTGTAACGAACCGGAGGGACAGGAATACCTCAGGGGCCTCGGCCTCTCGGACAAATTCATATCGCAGCTTCCGCTCATGGGCATCTCAGGCGCCGCAAACGTTGCGATGGCGATAAAGATGGCGAAATATTACGAGCTCACGGAGAACGATGTGATACTGACGGTCCTGACCGACTCGATGGAGATGTACGCTTCGAGGCTCGAAGAGATGCGCGCCGAGCTCGGAGCATACTCGCCGCTCAGGGCTGCTGTCGACCATCAGAGATACGTCCTCGGAATGGGCATCGACGGCATGGCGGAGCTGAGCTACTACGACCGCAAGAGGATACACAACCTGAAGTACTACACATGGGTGGAGCAGCAGGGCAAAACGAGCGAAGAGCTCAACGCCCAGTGGTACGATCCCGACTATTGGAAGAGCATCCACCGCATGGCTGACCTTATTGATGAAAAGATCGATGAGTTCAACAGGATGACCGGACTGGGAGAATAGCGGATGAGAGTTATCGACCTCAGCTGGCCTATTACAGACGGCATGATGGTCTTTCCGGGCGACGTGCCGCCCACTGTCAAAAAGGGGGCTACGATGGAGGATAACGGCTGGAGAACGACACTTCTCTCCTTCAGCTCGCACACAGGGACCCACATGGATGCTCCCTCGCACATGATCCCCGATGGGAAAAACCTGGACCATCTGCCCAACGAGACCTTCTTCGGCTTCGGCCTGGTGGTCGACGTGAGGGGATGCGCCGCGAGAAGGATCGAACTTGCCGACATCAAGGTGACCTCGTCACAGATCTCCGAAGCGGATTTCCTCCTCTTCAGGACGGGGTGGTCCGAAAAATGGGGAACGGAAGATTATCTTAAGGGGTATCCTGTCCTTTCTCCGCTATCGGCTGAGTGGCTCGCGGAGAAAAAGCTCAAAGGCGTGGGGTTTGACGCCATATCAGCGGATCCCGTAGATTCAGCCTCAAACGAGGTACATAGGATACTTCTCTCAAGCGGGCTAGTGCTGCTCGAAAACCTGCGTGATCTGGACAAGGTCGGATACAGGCCCTTCTGCATGGCAGCCCTTCCCATTTCGCTGACAGATCAGGACGGAGGCCCCGCAAGGGTGATGGCAGTACTGGAAAAATAGTCTGATCAACATAGAGGGGCGGATGATCAGGCATCCGCCCCTCTTTTATATATATCCGGAAATTCGCTTCTGATCTTTCGCTGGCTCTACTGACCGGGGGGGAGGAGCCATTTGAAAAGCTCGTTGTGGAGAGGGCATTCGCAGGCGTCGTCGTTAATATGCTGCAGGTCATAGATCCCGCCGTCATCGCCGGCGTTCTGATAGTACCAGCTCCCGTTGTCACCCGTACCCGCTGATTTTCCGGTTAGCCCGAAAATTTTTTTATTTATGTCGTTCCCCGATGAGGCGATCATAAGCTTATATGACTTATACCAGTCTTTATCCTGTATCTTTGTAAGCTCCGAGGCAGGTATCGTCTCTTCAATACTGTACAGCTTGCCGTTCTCAGGCATTATAGAACGTATCTCGTTGATGCTGAATCCGGGGGCAAAGCCGACATTGTATATGTTCATCACATCTTTATTATTGCTTTGTTCCATCTTTGCCGTGATTCCTATATATCTGTCAGATGAAATTTTTTTCGAAGTTTCATTGTAGGCTGTTGACAACACTTTCATCTCTCTTCCATAGAAATCCTTGGGTTTAGAGTCCTCAAAAAGTCTATAGAAATCGCCGGCATCAGTATTTCCTACTTTATCGTAATTCTTGACCACTCCACTATCATGAGTCGCCAAAAATTTTCCGAACCACATTGGCTCAGAAACGTAAAACTTGGGACCTATGCACCAAGGATCGGTCTTTTTTATCTCCGACAATTTGTCTTCCGGATTGTCGTGATCTTTATCCCATGTATCGGTCATCTTGAGCAGCCTGACCCTGAATATAAAACAAGGGGATTCTTTATGTCCATCAATATAGTACTCCAAGACTGTGTACATGATCCTGTAAGGGACAGTCCATGTGCGATTTATATTATTATTAATAAATGGATAATATTCCTGAATTTTACCCTGATCATCTTTATATGTATATGAAACGCTCTCTGAATTTTTAAGGAAATAAGGATCATATACGTTTGTTTTGCCAGATGCCCCATCTAGAGATACACCCAAGGTGTCGAAAATTTGCTTGCCTGACTCACCGCCCTGCTTTATACCTTCTATATACTTTGATACATAGAATCCCGAGGGGGCGTATGGTGGTGAAAAAACTACTGCATATCCAACATCTAGAAATGGGTCGCCATTTTTCAAAAACTCACCATTTGGCCTTGTACTTAATAATATTTCTGATGTTCCATCGGATTTAAGCAACTCTGAATCAACTATGAGAGAATAGCCTGTTGGGGTAATATATGAGGGTATATCTGCAGAAGACGACCTTCCCGCCGCCCATGCCGAGTATATCCTTGTATTGTCAAACCTGTCATACTGAAGCTTCATCACAAAAGTAGCCCCGAAATCTCTATTCTTATTACCACTTTTCCCTACTTTCAAAATAATATCTTCACCACTTACTCTATAATCATTTTGGACAGTACCTGTTCCAGAAGGTCCTATATTTGTATAGTTAAAATCCCCGTCACCGACTGAACCCCCTGAACTAATGAAATCACCGATATCTTCAAAATCCTCGCTGGGATCTTCTACTTTCCGCACTATGACATAGTCGCTCCATTTCGGAGTTCCCGTGTAGGTCATGCCTCCGCCTGCGGACTTCAGGACGGGGGTCACCCTGCACCTGATCACGCCCGTATCCCAGTTTGTAGGTATCTCTCCTGTGTCAAGATGGAATGCTCCCGTTGTATCAAGGACCTTTCCTGTAATGGGGACGCCTCCCGAAACCAGCTGCCAGTAATGACTGTTTCCGTTGGACTCTGTCGGTGCGTCCTTGGTGACACTAAGGTCGGCTGAAACGCTTCCGCTTATGAACCATTCTATGAGAGAGTCATCCGACATGGGTCGGGATGTCCCGGTCTGGTTGATGAGGTCGTATACCGCCTCGATATTTGTGCCCTTGTGCACGGAGAGTCCGTTCAATCTTATCTTCGTGTCGTTGTCGTAGAGGTCCAGCCTGTCCAGATACAGCCTGGCCCTTATCTTCAGTATCGTCCCCCTCAGGTCTCCGGAGACAGGGGTGCCGATCTTTTCTGGCCTGTTGTAGAGCGCGTTCTCAACTTCAAGGTCGAGTTTCGCATTGGGGTAGTCGTTGTTTTTCCCTTTGATGCTGATCTTGAATATATAGTTTTCTTCTGTGTCGTCCGAAGCCGCGGGGACCGAAAATTCAATATTCTCAATGTACTCGGAGCCCTCAAGCACATGGTCTCCCTTCGAGTCCCTGTGCACGACCGAACCGTCTGAGAAGAACACATAGTGGATGTCTTCGGAGACCGACGAGGGGATGATGCTCTTGTCCGCCGAGATGAGTTCTATCCTATCTGTCACATTGAGCATGGGGGCAACGGTCCTCTTGAAGGAGTCGGCTGTGAAGCGCACACCGCTGATCACTGCGGCATTTGAGTCCGCGGTGGTGAAGAGGTTGAAGCCAAACCTGACCGTAAATGCTATGCCCGCGATGACGATGGACATCATGACCACGCCTATCAGCATTTCGACAATGGTGAAACCTGTCCTGGCATCGTATTTCACGGTCAGTTGCCCCCCTTGATCAGATATATCTCGGTATCTGTCCTGTCTTCCTGCTTGTATTTGTAGAGCGTGAAAGGTACCGGTTTGGTGTTTATGATCATCTCGTCATCAGGCAGAGGAGTCCCGGACGGGTCGTAGGATGGCTCCCGTATGATGCTCAGGATCTCTTTCTCCACAAGGTTCCTGTACTCCTGCTCCTTTACCGTCTCTTCCCTCGACTCGGCCACCATTTTGACACCATAGAAAAGCGTCCCCGTCAGGGCGAGTATGCCCACGGAAAAAAGGAGTATGGATACTGCCACTTCAACAAATATGCCTCCGCGCCTCATCAGTTTCCCGAACTCCATGTGACGGTCTTTGGGTCCGTCGTCAGGTCGATAGTGGTCCTTACAACAGCCGATCCGCCCTTCGCTGAGGATGCCTTCGCAACTACCGATGCCCTCTGGTCGTCGCCTTTGATCGTGATATCCAACGTTGCGGAGAACGCTCCGTCGGTTATGGTTTTAGGCACGGAAACGAATCCGTTCCTGTTCAATGTGCCGAAATAATCAGGGTCCGCCGTCAGCTTGTCGGTCACGGCTTTTGCCGCCGTCCTCGCAAGATAATCGAGCCTTATCTTCTCTATCTGCTCGGTCTGCCAGGATTCGACACGGAGAGTCTTCCAGGTTATCGATATGACAGTGGCGCTCAGGAGGGACAGCACGATGAACCCGATAAGCACTGTGGCTATCAGAGCTGCTCCTGAACGCTTTTTTACCGCTGCGCGATCGACTTTCATATAGATTCCCCCATTTAGAAAGTATAATCGCTGCGATGGATTACATCAATAAGAGAGATTTGCATGTAATAATGATTCCTGAGGCCTTCTCCCGGCAGGTACCCTGAAGCAAAAGCCTATTAGACAGAAAGAATAAGCTCCCTGATGACCTTGCATGCTACGACAGTGGAGACTCCGCTGCCGTCGTAGTGCGGGGCAAGCTCGTTGACGTCACACCCTACTATATCAAGTCCCTTCACGCGATGGACAGCCGATATGAGGTCTGTGAAAGAGACCCCTCCCGGTTCCGGTGTGCCCGTCCCCGGGAATATGGACGGATCGAGCACATCAAGGTCTATCGTAAGGTAAACGGGTTTTCCCCTGAGATCATCAATGGTTTCATCCAAAGTTTCGAAATCGTACTTCCTCTGGATGACGTTCTCCCTGGCCCAGAGGTCCTCCTCCCTTGTCATAGAGCGGATCCCGAACTGATGGACCTTGCCTCCGACAAGTTCGTGACAGCGCCTTATGACTGTCGCATGGGATAGTCTTTCTCCCATGTAATCGTCCCGCAGATCCGCGTGGGCGTCAAAGTGGAGGATATTCAGTCCGGGATGCTTTTTCGCCGCTGCCCTCACGGCTCCGAGCGTGACAAGGTGCTCTCCTCCAATCATCAGCATTTTTTTGCCGTCTGATATTATCTCCGAAGCCGCTTCCTCTATCCTTTCAAGCACCTCGGAGATATTGCCGAAGGGAAGGTCGAGTTCTCCGGCATCAAAAACGGAAAGATCGGCAAGGTCCCTTTCAAGATATGGGGAGTAAGTCTCTATGCCGTATGATTCGGTGCGCACCGCGGCCCCTGCGAACCTTGAGCCCGGCCTGTAGCTGCATGTCCCGTCAAAGGGAGCTCCGAACATGACAAGGTCTGCTTCGTCATAACTGCTCTCGCACCCCATGAAGACCATCGGGACGTTAATCTTTATCCGCTTCATCGAGCAGCTCCTTTACATATGTAGGCAGCGCGAAGCAGCCCCTGTGGAGGTCTGTGTTGTAATACTCCGTCTTTATCCCGAGACTGTTCCAGCTCTCAGCGTCGAGGTCCCTGATCGGATCCTTTTTCTTGGATGCAAAGCCAAAGAGCCAATGGCCTGACGGATACGTCGGTATGTGGGCCTGATAGACGCGGGTGATCGGGAAGAACTCCTTTATCCTCTTATGTGCCCTCTTCATCGACATCGCATAGCTGTCATAGTACGGGCATTCGTGCTGGTTCACGAGTATCCCCTCTTCTGTCAGCGCCTTGTAGCAATTTCCGTAGAACTCCTTTGTGAATAGACCCTCTCCCGGACCAAATGGGTCCGTGCTGTCCACTATTATCAGATCGTACACGCCGACCTTGTCGCGGACAAATTTAAGCCCGTCCTCGTAGTATATGGTGACCCTCGGGTCTGAGAGCTTCGAGGATGTCTGCGGCATGTACTCAAGGCATGCGTCAACGACCATTTTGTCTATCTCCACCATGTCGATCTTCTCTATCGTCCCGTATCTGGTCAGCTCACGGACGGTGCCGCCGTCGCCCGCTCCGATGACAAGGACCTTTTTTATGCCCGGATTGGTTGCCATCGGAACGTGGACTATCATGTCGTGGTATATGAACTCGTCCTTCTCGGTGAGCATCATAAGTCCGTCAAGCGTGAGGAAACGTCCGAACTCTTCGGCCTCGAAAATGTCTATCCTCTGGAATTTGCTCTTCGCCGAATAGAGCTGCCTGTCGACCCTTATCGAAAATCTTGCGTTCTCGCTGTGTTCTTCCGTGTACCAGTATTCCATTTTTTATTCCTCCACTGTTTCGATATTGTTCATTTCCATGTCTTTGGTGCCGGTCATTACGCACCCCTTCTCCTTGGCATACCTGATGTAGTCGATTATCTCGGCTGTCAGCCTCTCGCCCGGGGCAAGTATCGGGATCCCGGGTGGATATGCCATTACAAGTTCCGCGCTTATCATCCCAAGGCTGTCCTTTATTTGAACGCTTCTTTTCCTGGCATAGAAGGCCTGCTGGGGAGTCATCGCCACCTGCGGATCGATATATTCGTGATCAAGCATGTTCATCGGATCTTTGCTGAAGCGGCGCTGTATTTCGGATAGAGCCCCAAGGAGCCTCTCGATCTCAAGCTCCCTGTCTCCCACGGAAATGATGGCCAGGACGTTGCCGATGTCTCCGAATTCTATCTGTATCCCGAATTCGTCCCTCAGGATGTCGTATACCTCTATCCCGGCAAGGCCCATCGCACGGGTGTGGATGCTGAGCTTAGTCGAGTCGAAATCGAAGACCGTATCTCCGTTGATGATCTCTTTTCCGAAAGCCCTGAAACCCGGTATTTTGTTGACCTCTCTTCTTGCATATTCACTTAGTGAGCAGACCTTGGCAAATATCTCCCTGCCGTTCAGGAAGAGGTTCTTCCTCGCTATATCGAGCGACGCCATCAGAAGATAGCTGCCGCTGGTCGTCTGTGTGAGGTTTATTGTCTGCCTTACGGCTTCGGCGTCGATGCCGGGCCCCAGAAGGAGCATCGAGCTCTGAGTGAGCGAACCTCCTGTTTTGTGTATGCTGACCGCAGACATGTCCGCTCCCGCGTCCATCGCCGAAACAGGCAGCCCCTCCCCGAAATAGAGGTGCGTTCCGTGGGCCTCGTCCACGAGGGCAAGCATGCCCGCATCATGGGCGATCCTGACTATCTCTTTGAGGTCGCTGCAGACTCCGTAGTAGGTCGGGTTGTTGACGAATATCGCCTTTGCGTCCGGGTGTTCCGACACCGCCCTTTTCACATCGCTTACAGACATGCCGAGGCTTATCCCAAGTTCAGGTTCGGTCCCGGGATTGACATAGACCGGCACGGCTCCGCAGATGATCATTGCGTTTATCACGCTCTTGTGGACGTTTCTCGGCATTATGATCTTGTCGTTCTGCCTGCAGCAGGAGAAAATCATGTTCTGTACCGCGGCCGTAGTCCCGTTCGTTATGAAAAAGGCCTGAGCCGCCCTGAAGGCCTCGGCCGCGAGGATCTCCGCCTCCCTGATGACTCCCGTCGGATGAGTGAGGTTGTCCAGAGGCTTGCTTGAGTTGAGGTCCATGGAGATGCACTTCTGTCCGAAAGCATCGACGAGGGCCTTGTGTCCCTTGCCCTGTTTGTGGCCCGGGACGTCAAAGGAGACTATCCTGTTGTCGATGTACTTCTGAAGGGCATCGTAGATGGGAGTCCTGTCCTGCCTACTCATAGACGTTCATCCCCGTGTAGATCTCTATCATCTCCCTGCGGAGCCTGTTGGTTATCTCAAGCCTCTCTTTCGGGGAAAACTCGAGCACATCGTTGTTGAAGAGGTAGTTCTGCAGGTGCAGTTCCTTTATCAGCATCTTTGTGTGGAAAATGTTCGACTGATAGACGTTGATGTCCTGTGCATCATACTTCTGCAGGGTCTTCTCATCGATAAAATCCTGAATCGATGTTATCTTGTGGTCAATGAAACACTTGCGGCCGTCCATCTCACGGGTGAAGCCCCTGACACGGTAGTCGATCGTTATGATGTCGGAATCGAAGCTTCCGATCAGGTAATCGAGGGCATTCAGAGGGGATATCTTGCCGCAGGTGGATACATCGATGTCTACCCGGAAGGTCGATATCGCCTGGTTAGGGTGGAATTCCGGATATGTGTGCACTGTGAGGTGGCTCTTGTCGAGATGTCCGCAGACGCTCTCCCTCTTCGAGAGTATCTCAAGTCCGCTGTTGCACGAAGGATCGAGCGTCTCGGGAGGCATCGGCATCTCCGAGATCAGTATAGTCACACTTGCTCCCTGGGGGTCGTAATTCTGCTTCGATATATTGAGGACATGGGCACCGATCATATCGGTGACATCGCACAGTATGTTCGTTAGACGCTCTGCGTTGTACTGTTCGTCGATATAGTCTACGTAATCCTTTTTTTCTCTCTCGGTATTTGCGTAGCATACATCGTAGATGTTGAAGCTAAGCGTTTTTGTAAGGTTGTTAAAGCCATACAGTTTGATTTTCTCGGCCATCTCAGGCTCCTTTCTGAAAATGGCCTCCGCGTGAGTGTTCATATATCAAGGGAACGATCTGTGCCATTCCCCCCAAATAAAAAACAACCGCCCTCCTTTCCGCGGAAAGGTCGGAACAGTTGTACTTGATACATGATCCCTACTTTATTTGACTGATGATATATACAAATATTGGTAGTTTATTTGAGCCTATACAGTAATAAATACTTTTACTGCTCATGTCGATCATTCACAAGTACTCAAAACTTATGAACACAATTTCGCGGAGGTTTCCGCAACAAAATTTGAGCTTAAGCTCATCAACACGATATCACAATCGCTAGTTCGGCATTTGACCCGGCTGTCCGTATGGCCTTCGTATAACTGTTATACAGTTAGGTCAGACTTGATAATGCAGACTTGGTTTGTGATGATAGACTTAAATACCCTACCCTCCTCATTGCCGCTATCACTAGTCGCTTTTTATCACATAAATCAAAATGTTGCAAGCAATTCAATGACGATTTGATACAATTGCATAAACATGAGATATCCCATTGCAGGCCAAAAACAGGCCATGAAAATATCATTAATAGAGAAGGGGTCCTTCCGATGAGCAGTAAAGCAGATCATGAATCACGATATCAGCAGCTCGCCTCCGACATCGCCTCAAGGATAGCGGAAGGCAGCTACCGCGAGGGCGATAAAATATTCGCCCGCTCATCTCTCGCTTCCCAGTATCAGGTCTCATCCGAGACCGCGAGAAGGGCTATATGCGTGCTTGCGGAACTCGGGATAGTCGAGGCCGAGAAGGGCAGCGGAGTTACCGTCAAATCCAGGGAGAACGCCCTCCTCTTCATTTCAAGAAGGAGGGACGCAAGGACCCTCTCCTTCCTCAAAAACAGCATAGCCGAAAAATTAGAGAAGCAGATGAAGGAGATAGCGGAGCTGAAGGAAGAGATCGAGATGCTTGTTGACCTAACAGAACGCTTCCGGTCGACGAACCCGTTCATTCCCTTTGAGATAACCATGGAAGGCAAGTTCCCATCGATCGGCAAAAAAATATCTGATCTCTGTTTCTGGCAGTCGACCTCCGCGACAGTAGTGGCCATAAAGAAAAAGGGTGTCCTGATCCTTTCACCGGGGGCTTCGACGCTCCTTGAAGATGGCGACGTCCTCTATTTTGTGGGAGACGAGGGCAGCTACTCAAGGGTAAAACATTTCCTGCAGACCCTCATGATTAAAGACTCCTTGGATTATTAGAAAAATATCGGCATAGGCTCTCCTGAACATACTTTTTTAATCGATAAAGGATTCTCAAGCTTGAAAAAGTAACAACTTTATGTAAAAATGAGGGTGTTGCAATTTTTTGAATGGGGGGATACAGATGAACAGTAAGCTCAAAAACGTACTTTTGCTCTTGGTAATGGTCCTGATCTGCACAATGCCTGCGCAGGCATTAGCAAAGACAGAGATCGTAGTTACGGACAACGGGTGGGACAGTCAGAAGCTTCACAATGAGATAGCAAGGATAATAGTTGAGAACGCCTACGACGGATATGTGCTGAAAACTTCGACAGCATCCTCCACGATGAACTGGCAGGCGATAATCGCCGGAGACGTGGACCTTGACATCGAAAGCTGGACTGACAACGTCGCTACGTATCCAAAGGATGTTGCGAACGGTGACATAGTGGATGTCGGAGTGCTTGCCCCCGACAGCAGACAGGGGCTGTATGTCCCGAGATACGTGATAGAGGGGGATGCGAAACGGGGTATAAAACCCATGGCACCCGGCCTTAAGACAGTAAAGGATCTTGCAAAATACCACAAGGTATTCCCGGATGACGAAGACAAGGACAAGGGAAGGATATACGGCTCCATCCCGGGATGGATGGCGGACGAAGTGCTCTACAAGAAGTATGAGCTTTACGGGCTGAACAAAAACTACAAATATGTACGGCTCGGAAGCGAAGCCACGCTCTTCGCGTCGCTCGTATCCGCATACAACCTGGGTGAAGCCTGGGTCGGCTACTGCTATGAACCGACCTGGGTAAGCGGGAAGCTGGACCTGGTCCTCCTTGAGGACGAACCTTACAGCAAAGAGCTCTTCGAAAAGGGCGCAACAGCATTTCCGTCGCAGCAGCTGAAGATAGTGAGCAGTAAATATTTTGCGAAGAAAGCGCCCGACCTTCTTGAGTTCTTTAAAAAGTACCGGACCGGAAGCAGCCTGATATCCGAAGCACTTGCCTACCTCGACGAGAATAAGGTCAGCCACAGCGAGGCGGCAAAGTGGCTTCTCAGGACGCACAGCGAACTTCTGGACCAATGGCTTCCTAAGGAGAGGGCTGAGAGGGTAAGGGCTGTTCTATAAGACCACTTTCCTGCGAGGTTTTGAAATCTTAGATCAGGGGGGTCTTTATGAATGGAGTATCTGTTTAAGTTTCCCGAGAACCTGCGGATCGGGAACGGCGAAGCGATCGACATAGCTGTAAAAGCCTTCAGCAGGAACCACAGGGAGAGCCTGGGGCTGATCAAGTCAGCGATCATAGCATCGATAAACTCGATAAATACGCTGCTTGAAGCAATACCGTGGCCTCTTCTGATCCTCCTGGTGGCATACATGGGATGGAAGGTCAGCAAAAAACCTTATGTTGGTCCTATGTATGCGGCGATGCTCTTCTTTATCGGCATGTGCGGCCTGTGGGAGAACATGCTCGAGACGATCAGCATGGTGATAGTGGCTGTTTTCCTCTCTGTCATCATCGGATTCCCGCTCGGGATAATCGTGGCGATGAGCAAAAGGATATCGGCCGTGGTGAGGCCTGTTCTCGACCTTATGCAGACGATGCCCGCCTTCGTATACCTAGTACCTGCGGTCATCCTCTTCAGCCCGGGAAAGACGCCTGCACTGATAGCCACCACCATATATGCCGTGGTGCCGATGGTCAGGATGACGAACCTGGGCATCGTCCATGTGGACAAAGAGATGGTCGAGGCCGCTTCGGCCTTTGGATCGACAAAAATGCAGCTCCTGAGCAAAGTTCAGATACCGCAGGCGATGCCTGCTATCATGGCGGGGCTGAACCAGACGATAATGATGGCGATGTCGATGGTCGTGACCTGCGCACTGATCGGCGCTAACGGCCTCGGTATGGAGATACTGCTCGCGACCAACAGGACTGAGATGGGCAAGGCCCTCATGCCGGGCATATCTATAGTCATCGTTGCGATAATACTCGACCGTCTGACCCAGGGGTTGATAAAGAAAGAGGCTTCGACAGAATGATAAATAATAATGAAGATTATATCGCCGAGGCCAGGAACGTTGTAAAAATTTACGGCAATAACAAGGCCGAAGCCATCAAAATGATGTCGGAGGGCTTCGAAAAGGACGAAGTCTACCGAAGAACCGGGGCTGCGGTGGCTCTTTGGGACGTCTCTTTCAAAGTAAAGAGAAAGGAGATATTCGTCATAATAGGGCTGTCCGGCTCCGGAAAGTCAACGATAATAAGATGCTTCAATCAGCTCCTGAAACCGACCTCGGGAAAGATCCTCTTTGAAGGGCAGGACGTCGGAGAGCTCAAAGGCAGTGAACTGCTGGCCCTGAGGCGTGACAAGATCTCGATGGTCTTCCAGAACTTCGGCCTGCTCACCCACAGGAGCGTTCGCGACAATGTAGCCTACGGACTGGAGGTCCGGGGGGTCCCCAAAAAGGAGCGCCTTGAGAAAGCTGAGGAGTTCATCAAAATGGTCGGCCTTGAGGGCTGGGGCGACAAACCCATATCGAGCCTGTCGGGCGGCATGAAGCAGAGGGTCGGCATAGCAAGGGCACTGGTAAACTCCCCCGACATGCTGCTCATGGATGAGCCCTTCTCAGCCCTCGATCCGCTTGTCAGAAGGGAGATGCAGTTCGAGCTCCTCTCGATCCAGAGAAAACTTGAAAAGACCATAATATTCATCACTCACGACATAAACGAGGCCTTCAAGCTCGGAGACAGGGTTGCCATCATGCACAACGGGAAGATAATACAGTCGGGAACACCCGAAGAAATGTCTACTGATCCCGTCAATGACTATGTCCGTAACTTCATCGAAGGTGCGGATATGAGCATGGTGCTCAAAGTGAGACACGTTATGTTCCCGCCCCAGTGTATAGTCAGGGAAAACGTCTCTCCGGCGAGTGCAGTGATGGAAATGAGGGAAAATCAGGTTTCAAGCGCTTACGCCGTCGCCGATGACATGAAGTTCATGGGGGTCGTAACGCTTGACGACGCACTGAGGGCAAGGCGGGAAAATCTGCCGCTCTTCTCGGTGCTTACGAAGGGTGTACCCGTAACCGGAGAGGATGTCCTGATCAAGGATATAATACCCAAGGCAGCCCAGGCAAAGTTTCCCATCGCTGTTGTGGGAGAGAGAGGCAAGCTCAAAGGGATAGTGAGCAGGGCTTCCGTCCTATCTTCACTGGCCAGATAAACTCAGCAGCATATACAATGCCAAAGGCGTCACAGACATCCAGCGGGATCGATGTGACGCCTTACGCTTTTTCAGCCGCCGTTTTCCGATAGATGCCAAAGATAGAGCGAAGCTATGGTGCCATAGGGAGAATATCGTTTCCTGTATTTTTCGAAAGTATCCCTGTCAAGTGTCTTCAGGCCGTAAAGCATCATCATGCCTTTTCTGATGGCAAAATCCTTGTAGCTGACTACGTCCGGCCTGCCGAGCGAGAATATTAGGAACATCTCCGCCGTCCAGTCCCCTATTCCCCTTATCGAAGTCAGCTGCGAGGCGACATCTTCGTCAGGCAGTCCGGCAAGCCCTTTGATATCGAGCCTGCCGGAGAGCACGGCTTCGGACAGACCTTTGATATACTGTGCCTTTTTCATGGAAATGCCCACCGACTTGATCTCTTCTTCGGGAAGGGATGCTATCTTTTCGGGCGTAACGATTCCGAATTTTTGGGCTATCCTCATGCTGACAGTTTCGGCAGCCCTGTTCGATATCTGCTGCGTCGCGATATAGCCTACAAGCGAGTCGAAGAGGTCTTCGCTGACCCTGCACCTGAGAGGGCCCGTGCTCTCTATCAGCTTTCCCAGCTTTTTGTCTTTTTTGGAGAGATATGATATCTCCCGCTCTCCGTACTCAAGAATTCGCATATTTTCTTTCCAGATCGAGAAGAAAAGCTTTGACGTCAAGGCCTCCGCCGAAACCCACCAGTTTGCCGTCTGAGCCTATTATCCGGTGACAGGGGATGATAATTGCGATCGGGTTCCGATTGTTTGCCATCCCCACGGCCCTGAAGCCCCTGGGGCTTCCTACCGAGCGCGCGATGTCGCCGTAGCTGCGGGTCTCCCCGTATGGGACCCTCAGAAGGGCCTCCCAGCACCTCAACTGGAAATCTGTCCCTTTAGGCGCAAGAGGAAGATCGAATACCTTTCTCTTGCCTGAAAAGTATTCGTCAAGCTGCCTCGCGGCCTCCCTGTGCAGCGGAGTTTCTTCCTGTACGATATCGGAACGGGGTATTGAAGACCTTTCAAAGTGGAGGTCTGTTATCCTCCCGGATTCGACCCCCACGCCCAGTTTGCCTACACCTTCATATTTATAAAAAAAGTATTTTTTCAACTCTTCCCTTCCCCCTTATCCTCTTCGGCAAGATCGGCACTTAAAGAGAGCAGCCTTATAGGTTAAAATTATAGCTGTTAAATTCTGCCTGACAAAGGCTGGGGAGGGGCATTGATGAGGATATTCGTTTCGGGAGCATCTGGCAACGTTGGGAAGACATTGGTAAGGACGATCATGAAACTGGACTGGCCCGAACTTGTCGGAGGATGGTGCAAGGAAACAGGCGAGGATCTTGGTGAACTCGCCGGGATCGGAACGATAGGGATAAAGGCCACAGATGACCTCAAGGCGGGGATAGAGGCTTCAAACCCCGATATAGTAATAGATTTCTCCGCAACACCGGTGCTGCCCGGCAACCTGAGGCTCTACGCAGAAAAAAGTCTCAACGCTGTGATAGGCACCACCGGACTGACCGATGAAGATCTCGCGCCATTCGTGAAAGAGGTAAAGGAAAAGGGCCTCCGTTGGGCCGTGATACCGAACTACGGCCTCGGGATAACCCTTGTAATGGATTTTATAAAAAAGGTACGCGGCTACTACCCCTACATCAGCATAATCGACCGCCATTTCCCCGGGATGGCGAACGCACCCAGCGGCACTGCGGCAAGCCTCGCAAAGGCATCTTCGGGGGGCGAGGCTCAGGTCGCAAGCAAAGAGGTCTATCCCGGAGTCCTCGGAGCGAAGATCTCCGATATCCCGGTATTTTCGCAGCGTATGCCGTGGCCCGGTCCATACTCGGAACATGAGGTGCTTCTCGGGAGGCAGGATGAGATCATAAGGATCTCCGTACAGGACCACACAAGCGACATTTACATGGACGGTGTCTTCCTTACGGTCAAAAAACTTCCGAAAATGGCACCGGGGACTTTCGTAAGGGAACTTTCGGATATCATCGAAGCAAACTGAAATAAGTAAAGGACACAGTCTCATTCACCTGTGCAGAATGTATAATAATCTCCACGCTAAATGTTGAAAGGTGATCGTATGCGCCGTTTGCTGATGTTGGCACTTCTTCTTTTTTCCGTAATGATCCCCGCTCCCTCTCCGGCATCCGATGCCGTTGAGTTCAGTGCCCTCTTTATAGAGAAGGACAACGGAACTGAGCAGAGAGGAAAGATATACGTTGCCGAAAACATGTCCCGCTACGAGATCCAGGGAAGCAATGAGGTCGTGGTCACAAGGCATGACAAGAAGGTCATCTGGCTTATATTCCCAAAACTCAGGAAGTATGTGGAGCAGCCATACCTCGGAGATCCGAAACCGAACTATTCGGGCGACCGGGAAGCAGACACAGGGGATCTCTCAAGAGAGTTCCTTGAGCATGAGATGGTGGACAGCTACAGGCTGAAAAAATTCCTCGTCACGGTAAAATACAACAACGGGGAGAGCATGGACAGATATTACGAATGGTACAGGGACAACTTCCCGGTCCCGGTCAAGACGGAATCACTGGACGGAAAGACCTCTTATGAGTACGTGAACATAAAACTGGGCAGGCCTCCCATAGAATTTTTTTCGCAGCCCAAGGGGTATAAAAAGATAACGATGGAAGAGCTTACCGAGTTGGAAGAAAGCACTGCAAAAGGCAACTGACGATCGACAGAATGGCCGGAGGGGAGCAAATGCTCCCCTCCGGGTTTTTGTATCCTTTGATAAAGACCGTTTTATGGCCGGTCCTCGCCTCTGAGAGTCGCGATATCGCCGCCCCGTTTGACCGCTATGATCTCCGCAAGGATCGAAACCGCGATCTCCTCCGGCGTCTCCGCCATTATCGGAAGGCCTATGGGCTGATGTATCCTGTTGAGATGTTCTTCCGACATCCCTCTTGCCAGCAGCATTTTTCTGACCGCAGCGATCTTTGACCGCGAGCCTATCATGCCGAAATATGCCCCGGGCTTTTTATCCGTTATCGCGACAGCCTCGGCATCGAGCGCATGACCGCGTGTCACGATGACCACATAACTTCTCTCGTGGAGCGTTACTCCCTTTTCAAATATCTCTTCTATCGGGCAGACGACAGTGCGGGCCCAGGGGATGTTCTCCCTGTTCGCGTACTCTTCCCTCTCATCCCACACCGTGACCCTGAAACCGACGAGTGCTGCAGCCTGAGCAACAGCCTTGCCGACATGGCCGGCCCCGAAGATGAGAAGCTCATCCTCCCTTCCCAACACTTCCATATAGACGGTCGCCGTGCCGCCGCAGAGCATCCCGTCCTTCTCAGTCAGATTTTTCTTCCAGACCATGACAGTCTCGCCTGAAGCAAGAAGCTCCTTCGCTTTTTTTATCGCTTCAAATTCGATGAGCCCGCCGCCTATCGTGCCGCTGATGCTTCCGTCCCTGCGCACCCACATCGAGGCTCCTTTGCTCCTGGGCGTTGATCCCGATTCCTCGGTTACCGTACAGAGGACCCCGAACTCACCGTCTTCCAGTTCACTGTTTATGAGGGCCAAAAGTTCCTTGTTCATATTTCAGCCTCCTTTAATTTTTTAAAAATGCCGTTAATGTAAGAAAGGCATTCCCGTTCAAGGTGCCGTATTTATCAGCTTCCGGCCGCAAAAGAGCAGGACGGATAACGGCAGACGGCACAGTGTTCGCAAAGGCCGCCTACGCCCCACCTCCGTACAAGATCACCGGGTTCTATGCCGGCGAATACGAACGGAAGGAGCTTGTCCAGCGCGGTCCTCTCATCAAAAGCGACACAGGCGGGTGCTCCTATGACGGCAACATCTTCGCCGTCAACGGGAGACTTGGCGTATCCCAGCATGAGCATGGCCCCCGGAAGCGCCGGGGTCCCCTGGAAGGATATTTTGCGGCAGACGGAACGTATCGCACCCGGAGTCTTGTCGTCGGCGTCGACGCTCATGCCTCCAGTACAGATTATGACCTTGGCTCCCTGCTTAAGGAATTTACTGATGGCGCCCGCTATCTCTTCGGTCGAATCCGTACAGAATGTCTGACCTATAACGCTCCCGTTCAGTCTGGCAAGTTTTTCGTCAAGCTTCGGTCTGAATGCGTCCTCGACCCTCCTGTCAACGATCTCCTTGCCCGTGGTCACGAGAGCCACCTTCAGGTCCCTGAAGGGCAGGACCGCGAATGGCCTGCTTCCCCTGACGGCCGCAACAGCCCTCTCGACCCTGTAGTCCTCCATCACGAGAGGTCTTATGCGAAAACCGGCCACGACCTGGCCCTTCAGCACCGGACGGTGCGGGGCAAGGGCTGAGAGGACCCAGTCGGGATCCTGATTGACCCTGTTCACCGTCTCCGCAAGATACCAAAGCAGGCCCGAGCATGTCGCCACAAGGTTGCAGCGACCCTCCTCGGGAGGAGTCACCGTCAGGTTCTCGCCACAGAGGACCTCTGCCAGCTGCAGGGCCGCATCATCTTCATGGACCTCTCCGGGAGACATCTCCAACACGGAAAGGTTCTCCCTCCCCATGTCCTTCAATGTGGGAATGTCTTCTTCCGTAATTATCTGTCCCTTTTTGAAGCGGGCCGATTTTTTGTGGTTCACCGTATCTATCTGAGTAAGGTCATGGGCAAGCGGTCTCCCTACCGCCTCTTCGAGCGGGATGACTGTTACCTTCATCTTTACTTCTCCTCCGTTTCGGGGCCGCATTCACTGCAGCAGCCGTATACTACGAACTGTTTGCCCTCGACTGTCATGCCCTCGGGCACTTCGACCCTGGGAAGTCTCTGGCCCGTAAGGCAGATCATTTTTCCGCAGTGAAGGCAAAGAAAGTGCGGATGGTCCCCGGGGCACCCCTTCGACTCGGGGTCATGGGCACAGAAGCGCCATACTCCGTCGAGCCCCTGGACCTGGTGAACGATACCGTAGGTCTTCAAGGTCTGCAACGTCCTGTAGAGCGTGACCTTGTCAAGCGGTTCGGTCAGCATGGATGATATTTCGCTGTGAGAAAGGGGAGAAGCCTTTTCGATTAGCAGGCTGAGTACGACCTTTCTTTGGTGTGTAGCTCTCAGCTTTGCCTTGCTCAGCAGTTCTTCAACCGTCATAAGGATCACCTCATAAAATTAAACGCAACCAGCTTGCATTTTAAAATATTCCCTCTTCCGCAGCAAGCCTTTCCAATGACCATAAATGAGCATTAATAAATATGAGTCCCTGTTTTTCCTGCGGCAGAAAATATATCTTATGAATGTTTTATCCGGATAATACATCCATACTGACGGGGGTTTTGTCTTTTCTATTTAGATCTTAAACTAATCATCAAATTTAGTTTGTATTCATAAAATTTCTTTTTCGATTTATTCCGTTGATAGTAATTTTTTTAACAAGAAATGGTTGACATTTATCGGATATGGTCGTATTATGTCGCCCATTACGTCAGGCCATGACGGCCGGCGTTCAGGCCGATACCTCGAAAGGTGGGACACAAATTGCGGATAGACAGTCTGGTACGTGACATCACAAGTCTGATTCTCGTTCTGGTACTTCTTATTAGCAGTGGGTCCCCCGGGGTGGCCGACGCTTAAACGTCGTGTTACTTTCGGGCCGGGACCCTTAAAGGGGTCCCGGTTTTTTTTGTCTCAATCATCAGCGTACAGGAGGACATGATATGAAGAATACTTTTACCATCCTATCCGAAGACAACCCCGGAGTTCTCATGAGGATAGCCGGACTGATCTACCGAAGGGGCTACAACATTGAGAGCCTCAGCGTAGGACAGACGGATACCCCCGGAATATCAAGGTTCACTGTAGTCATCGAGGGCGAAGAGGGTGTTTACGATCAGATCAGGAAACAACTTCTGAAGCTGATAGAGGTCATCGAGGTCACCAACCTCACACAGCAGGGACCCTTCGTCGAGCGCTGGCTGACACTTGTGAAGGTCCGTGCACCTCTTGAGATGCGTCCCCACGTCCTCCAGACGGCAGAAGTCTTCCGCTGCAGAGTCGTGGACCTCGGCGCCGAGGCGGTGACACTGGAGATCACAGGGGACAAGGGAAAGATGAACGCATGCATGGAGGCTTTCAGACCGTACGGAATAATCGAGACCGCGGGATCGGGGCAGGTAGCCCTTTCACGTTCAGGCTTCATTTCGGAAGAGACATCTGACAGGGAGCTAGCAGTCAGCAAGATGATTTAAGTTCGTTATAAGGTCTCAAAGAGACCCGGACATAGATAAACAAAACAAAATTTTGATCGTCCTAAGGGACAGAAGGAGTGTTTATGTAATGGCAAAAGTATATTATGACCGCGACGCAGATCTTAGTTTTCTCGATGGAAAGACGATAACGATAATCGGCTACGGCAGCCAGGGACACGCACATGCTCAGAACCTCCGCGACAGCGGAGCGAAGGTGATAGTTGCCCTCCACGCGGGAAGCAAATCATGGGCCACCGCCGAGAAGGACGGCTTCGCGGTCTGCACAGTTGCGGAAGCAGCAAAAAAATCAGATGTGATGATGTTCCTCATGCCCGACCATCTGCAGGCTTCGATATATAAAAACGAAGTGCTCCCCAATCTTAAGAAAGGCGCAAAACTTGCCTTCGCGCACGGATTCGCGGTCCATTTCGGACAGATCGTGCCCGAACCCGACCGCGACGTCTTTATGGTAGCGCCCAAAGGGCCAGGCCACATGGTCCGCCATATGTACAAAGAGGGAAAGGGCGTTCCCTGCCTTATCGCGATCTATCAGGACGCATCGGGAAAGGCGAAGGAGTTCGCGCTGGCATATGCTTCCGGTGTAGGCGGAGGAAGAGCGGGGATCATCGAGACGACCTTCCGTGAAGAGACCGAAACGGACCTCTTCGGTGAACAGGCTGTCCTGTGCGGCGGAGTGAGCGAACTCATGCAGGCCGGATATCAGACTCTGGTAGATGCCGGTTATCAGCCTGAGATGGCATACTTCGAGTGCATCAACGAACTCAAACTGATCGTTGACATGGTGTTCGAAGGCGGACTCAGCTGGATGCGCTACTCGGTCAGCGACACGGCAAAATACGGGGATATGATCGCAGGACCCAGAGTGATCGGAGAAGAGTCTAAGAAGGCCATGAAGCAGCTGCTCAAGGAGATCCAGGACGGGACCTTCGCGCGCGACTGGATACTTGAGAACCAGACAGGACGCCCCCGCATGAAAAAATGGGCAAAGGCAGCTCAGGAAGCCGACTGCGAGGCAGTAGGAAAAGAGCTCCGCAAGATGATGCCCTGGATGGAACAGAAAGAAGTACCCAAGTTCTAAACAATAACGGAGCGACGGGAATCATAAGGGCCGGGCGGCATAGATCACAGTGCAGATGAAAGAGATATCCGCCCGCTCCTCGCTTCTCACGGCGAATCAGCCGATCCCACTACCTAGGTAAAGGAGAGAACGACATGATCGATCGAGTACGAATTTTCGACACGACACTGAGAGACGGAGAACAGGCTGCCAGGATCAACCTGAACAAGGGCGAGAAACTGCAGATAGCCCGCCAGCTTGCCCGACTTGGCGTCGACGTCATAGAGGCGGGTTTCCCCGCTTCGTCACCCGGCGACTTTGAATCCGTACAGGCAATAGCCCGTGAGATAAAAGGCCCGATCATAGCGGGTCTTGCGAGGACCAGAGCTGAGGATATCAGGAGTGCCGCGGAAGCCGTAAAGGACGCGGAGCACCCCCGTATACACACATTCATAGCAACAAGCCCCATACACATGGAGTATAAGCTCAAGCTGGACAAGGAAGGCGTGCTTGCGGAGGTCCGCAGCGGAGTCAGCCTGGCAAAGTCACTTATAGACGACGTTGAATTCTCGGCAGAGGATGCAAGCCGCTCCGAGATGTCCTTCCTGATAGAAGTCTTCAGGACCGCGGTCGAATGCGGCGCAACTACGCTCAACATCCCTGACACTGTAGGATATGCCCAGCCCGACGAGTTTTATGCCTTTGTGAAAGAGATAATCAAGGGTGTCAATCCTCCCGAAAATGTTGTCTGGTCGGTACACTGCCACAACGACCTCGGCCTTGGGGTAGCGAACTCGCTTGCAGCTGTGAGGGCAGGCGCGAGGCAGGTCGAATGCACTATAAACGGCCTTGGAGAGCGTGCGGGCAACGCCTCTATGGAAGAGATAGTTATGGCGCTCAACACCAGGGCAGACCAGTATCCGGCAAAAACAGCGATCGACACTACAAAGCTTTACAGCACCAGCAAGCTCGTATCTCACCTGACCGGAGTCATGGTGCAGCCAAACAAGGCGATCGTGGGGCTGAACGCTTTTTCTCATGAGGCAGGCATACACCAGCACGGAATGCTCTGCAACAGGGCCACATACGAGATCATGACACCGGAGACCGTCGGTGCCCCGGCCTCAGATCTCTTCCTCGGAAAGCACTCCGGACGCCACGCATTCAGGGACAGGCTCGAGAGCATGGGTTATCAGCTCTCAAAGGAAGACATCGAAACCGGCTTTAAGTACTTCAAGGAACTGTGCGACAAGAAAAAAGACGTAAGCGACGGAGACATCGAGGCACTGATACTCGACAGGGTACTCTCTTTCGTTCCTGAAAGAAGATATGTTCTCAAAGACTATGCCGTCCACGTAGGGACAGGAAGCAAACCTACGGCAAGCGTGACCCTCACCTCGGGAGATGTTGACTATACCGAGGCAGCGGTCGGCAACGGACCCGTAGACGCGTCCTACAACGCTGTGAAGAAGATCCTCGGATTCTCCCCTCAGCTTAAGGGCTTCAGGATCGGCGCCACCAGCGAACGTTCCGATGCTCAGGGCGAGACCAGGATAGTGCTCCACTACAAGGACATCCAGGCTCAGGGACGCGGCACGAGCACCGACGTCATCGAATCATCGATCCGCGCATATGTGGACGCGATAAACAGACTGTACGCAGCAGCTGCGGCAAAGGAGATAAAGCTCAATGGCAATGACTCTCGCTGAGGCGATAATAGCAAAACATACCAAGGATCCTGTCGAGGCGGGAGCTATCTGCCGCGTGAACGTTGACTTCGCTTTCACGAACGACATAACGGGACCTCCCGCGATAAAAGAGTTCAGAAAAATGGGAGCCCAAAAGGTCTTCGATCCGCAGCGCTGTGCGGTCCTGCCTGACCACTTTTCACCCGCCAAGGATATCGCTTCCGCTGAACAGATCAAGGAATGCCGTGAATTTGCGGAGGAACAGGGCATGCTGTTCTGGGAAGTCGGCAGAGTCGGGGTGGAACATACCTTCCTCCCCGAAAACGGACTGGTCCTCCCGGGCGAGATAGTGCTGGGCGCCGACAGCCACACCTGCACTCACGGAGCCATGGGTGCCCTTGCCACCGGTGTAGGCTCGACAGACCTCGCTGCGGCATGGGCGCTCGGAGAGACATGGCTGAGGGTCCCCGAAACGATGAAGGTATCTTACGAGGGTACTCCCTCCGAGTGGCTCTGCGGAAAGGACATGATCCTCGCGCTCATAGGGAAGATAGGAGTCGAGGGAGCCCGTTACATGGCTCTCGAGTTCCACGGCGATGCGCTTGAGGGACTGGGGCTTGACGACCGGTTCACCCTCTCGAACATGGCTATCGAGGCCGGGGGAAAGACCGGACTCATCAACCCCGATGACAAGCTCCTGGAATACGCCCGTGACCGTGCCGCCAGGCCCTTTGAACCGCTCTTTGCCGACAGGGACGCATCGTATGCAGGCTCAGTCACGATAAATGTGAGCGACATGGAGCCAATGGTCGCCATGCCCCATCTTCCGGAAAACGTAAAGCCCGTATCAGAAGTCTCGGGAACACATGTCGACCAGGTCTTCATAGGATCATGCACAAACGGCAGGATCAGCGACTTAAGAAGCGCAGCGAAGGTCCTCAAGGGGAAAAAAGTACATAATAAGACAAGGCTCATGATCATACCGGCATCTTACGAGGTTTACCGCCAGGCAATGAAGGAAGGCCTTTTCGACATATTCCTCGACGCGGGCGCGGCGATCTCGACACCAAGCTGCGGTCCGTGCCTTGGCGGACACCTAGGCATACTTGCCGCAGACGAACGCTGCATATCTACAAGCAACAGAAATTTCGTAGGCAGGATGGGATCCCCGAAAAGCGAAGTCGTACTCTCAGGACCCATGGTAGCGGCGGCTTCGGCTGTAGCGGGCCACATCTGCCATCCGAAGGAAATAACGGGCTAGGGGGCATGGAGATGGAGACGATCTTAAAAGGAAAAGCGTGGGTATACGGCGACAATGTTGACACGGATGTCATCATCCCCGCAAGGTATCTTGTCACCAGCGACGAAAGATCACTTGCCGCCCACTGCATGGAAGACATAGACGCCTCTTACGCCGGAGGAGTAGTGAAGGGCGACATGATCGTAGCCGGAAACAACTTTGGCTGCGGATCCAGCAGGGAACATGCCCCGATAGCCATAAAGGGCTCAGGGGCCTCCTGTGTGATAGCCAGATCATTCGCGCGCATATTTTACCGCAATGCGATAAACATCGGCCTCCCGATACTTGAATGTGCAGAGACCGGACGGATAGCGAAAGACGACATCATAGAGGTGGATCTGGCAAAAGGAACGATCACAAACATGACTAAGGGCGAGACATACAATGCAAAACCATTCCCCAAATTCCTCCAGAACCTGATCGGTCTCGGTGGGCTCGTCCCTTACGTCAGGGCCAGACTTTCTGAATAAGGGGCGACAGAGAGATGAAAAAATATAAAATAGCGGTCATTCCGGGCGACGGGATTGGGCCGGAAGTCATAGGCGAAACGATCAAAGTTCTGGACAGGTGCGGGGAAAAATTCTCATTCTCATTCGAATGGCAAAAGTTCCCTTACGGTGCCGGGCACTACCTTGCCACCGACGAAATTATGCCGGTAGAGGCGATGGAGCAGATGTCCCGCTGCGACGCAATGCTCCTCGGAGCCATCGGCGACCCCAGGGTAAAACCGGGCATACTCGAACAGGGCATACTCCTTGCCTTCCGTTTCTACTTCGACCAGTATGTGAACCTGCGCCCGGCCTTCTCGCTGCCTAAGGTGCACACACCGGTAGATCTGAAGGGGACGAAGATGGACTCTGTGGTGGTCCGTGAAAACACCGAAGACCTCTATATGTGTATCGGTGGGACCACCGATACCGGAGAACTCAGGCTTCCTGTCGAGGTCAGCAGGGGCAGCTATGAACTCAAAGGCATGATCGGCTTAAAGACCGACCCGGCATGTCCCTTCGCTGCCCAGGCCGCCATAAACAGCAGGCCCGGAGTTGAGAGGATAACCAGATATGCCTGCGAGCTTGCAAAAAAGCGCGGTGAGGACACCGTAACAGTCGTTTCAAAATCCAACGCGGTATCGGCCCTTTACGGATTCTTCGAGGAGAACGCGAAGAGGGTGATGGCAGAAGAATATCCCGAACTCAAATACGCCATGGTCAACGTGGATGCCCTCTGCTACCACCTTGTCCGCAATCCCTCTGCGTACGGGGTCCTTCTCTGTCCGAACCTCTTCGGCGACATTATCAGTGACCTCCAGGCCGGCCTGGCCGGAGGGCTCGGGACGGCTGCGGGAGGAAACATAGGCAACAGCCTTTCGATGTTCGAACCCGTCCACGGATCGGCACCCGACATAGCCGGAACAGGAAGAGCCAACCCCGTGGCCGCGATACTTTCGGGAGCTCTGATGCTGGAACATCTCGGCGAGACGGAGGCTTCAAAGGCCGTAAACAGAGCTGTGTCGGATTTCCTGGAAAATGCCGCGGAAAGCGATCTGCCGTTTGAATTCGGAGGAAAAGCCTCTTTCGAAGAGGTCGGAGAAAATATACGGAAGTACATCTGATAGTTTTATCAGCAGCCCGGGCAAGGGGCGGAAGACGGTCGTTTTAAACAGGAGGTATATCCAATGGCAAAGATGAACGGAGCCCAAATGGTGGTCAAGTCCCTTGAAGCAGAAGGAGTGGACACGATATTCGGACTGCCCGGCGGAACTGTTATCCACCTTTATGACGCAATATATGATTCAAAGATAAACCATGTCCTGATGCGCCATGAACAGGCAGCTTCGCATGCAGCTGACGGATATGCCAGAGTAAGCGGGAAACCGGGCGTCTGCATAGCAACATCAGGCCCCGGGGCAACTAACCTCGTGACCGGGATCGCCACTGCAAACCTGGACTCCGTTCCGATGGTCGCGATAACGGGACAGGTGGCCACGACCATGATAGGGACAGACGCCTTCCAGGAGGCAGATATAATGGGAGCCACCATCCCTCTCGTAAAACACAGCATGCAGGTCAGGTCGCCGGAACAGATACCGGCCGCCGTGAAAAAGGCCTTTTACATAGCATCGACAGGCAGGCCCGGTCCTGTCCTGATAGATGTCCCCGCCGACGTGCAGAAGGCTTTCGGGGAGTTCGAATATCCCGACAGCGTAAGCTTCCCCGGGTACGACCCGGAAAGGGGCACAGACCTGAGCCGGCTTGACGCGGCAGTTTCGCTCCTCGAACACGCGGAAAGACCCGTAATCTTTGCGGGAGGCGGGGTGATCAGGTCAGGTGCGGCAGAAAAACTCACGGAGCTGGCTGAAAAACTCGAGATACCCGTAGTCACATCGCTGCTCGGAAAGGGAGCGTTCCCTGAGTCTCATCCCCTGGGTCTTTCACTGGGAATGGCGGGGATGCACGGACATCCCGTAGCGAACAGGGCGTTGATGGCAGCCGACGTAATACTCGCGGTCGGTTCGCGTTTCAGCGACAGAAGCACAGGAAAGAGGTCAAGCTTCGCTGCGGAGGCAAAGATAATACACATCGACCTTGACCCAGCCGAGATAGACAAGACTATAGAGTCCGAGGTCTGGCTCGTCGGCGATGCGGGGAAGATACTCGACGCGATCAGAAAGTCCATCAGTAAAAAATATTTCGACAGGTCGCACTGGCTTGAAGAACTTGAACTGATCCGTCAGAAGGAACCGCTTCCCAGGAATGAATACGCGGGTGAGATAGCCCCGTGGCAAGTCATAGAAACATTGAGGGAGGTAACCGGAGGCAAGTCCGTACTGACTACCGAAGTAGGTCAGCACCAGATGTGGGCAGCACTCCACTACAGAGTGGAAGAACCCCGCCGTTTTGTCACTTCCGGGGGTCTGGGCACGATGGGTTTCGGCTTCCCGTCAGCGATAGGAGCAGCTCTCGCCTGCCCGGGTCAGCATGTATGCTGTATAGCGGGCGACGGCAGTTTTATGATGAACATACAGGAACTCGACACCTGTGCGCGTTACAATATACCCGTAAAGGTTTTTATCCTCAACAACTCCTGTCTTGGCATGGTCCGCCAGTGGCAGCAGCTCTTCTATGAGCACCGCTACTCGAATACCATCTACAACCGGAATCCCGATTTCGTAAAGATAGCAGAGGGTATGGGAGTCAGCGGCTTCTCGGCAACAAGGCCCGAGGAGATAAGGAAAACGATAGAGGCTGCCCTGAAGGTGCCCGGGCCTGCACTTGTGGACTTCAGGATACCGCAGGGCGCGCTGGTCCTTCCGATGGTACCGCCGGGCGGATCGATAGACAAGATGATACTGAACTGAGGGGAAGGATCCGGAAATGAACAGCGACAAAGCAAAAAAAGGTTATCAGAGAAGCCCGCACCGCTCCCTGCTGAAGGCTGCGGGATACACTGACTGGGAAATAGAACGCCCATGGATAGGGGTCGCGAATTCCTATAACGCAATAATCCCCGGACATGTCCATCTGAAGACCATTACAGAGGCAGTGAAGGCAGGGATATACGCAGCAGGCGGACTACCGATCGAATTTCCCGTGATCGGCGTCTGCGACGGCATTGCAATGAACCACGAGGGAATGAAGTTCTCCCTTCCCAGCCGCGAGCTGATCATGGATTCAATAGAGATAATGGCAAAGGGACACGCATTCGACGGACTTGTCCTGGTAACGAACTGCGACAAGATCGTCCCCGGCATGGCAATGGCCGCGGCAAAGCTGAACCTTCCGTCTGTTGTCATCTCCGGAGGGCCGATGATGGCCGGCACAATGAAGGGGAGGGTCCTGGACCTCAACAGCGTCTTCGAGGGCGTTGGAATGAAGGCTGCGGGCAAGATTTCGGATGAAGAGCTCAGGGACGTGGAAGACAACGCCTGCCCCGGATGCGGATCCTGCTCGGGGATGTTTACAGCAAACACCATGAACTGCATGATGGAGGCCCTGGGGCTTGGACTTACGGGAAACGGCACCATACCGGCAGTACATGCGGGCCGTGTGCGCCTTGCTAAGGACGCGGGGCGGGCCGTGATGGGTCTGATAGAGAAAAACATCAGGCCGAGGGACATCCTCACCATGAAAGCTTTTGAAAACGCACTTGCGGTGGATCTGGCGCTCGGAGGTTCCACCAACACTTCTCTTCACCTTCCTGCCATAGCATGGGCAGCCGGCCTTAAACTTCCCCTTGAACTCTTCAACGAGATCGGCGCGAGGGTCCCGCACCTATGCTCGATGAGCCCCGGAGGCCATCACCACATAGAAGACCTCTGGCAGGCCGGCGGCGTTGAGGGACTCATGGCAAGGCTGCTTGAAAAGGGACTCATCCACGGAGAACTGATCACAGTGACCGGCAGAAGCGTCAGAGAGAACCTAAGCAAGGCAAAGGTCGTGAACGACAACGTCATCCGCCCTGTCGAAGACCCCTACCATAAGGAGGGAGGACTGGCCTTCATCAAGGGCACCCTCGCTCCTCTGGGCGCCATAGTAAAGCAGTCCGCGGTACTTCCCGAGATGCTTGTACACGAAGGCCCTGCACGGGTCTTCGACTGCGAGGAAGATGCAAGCAAGGCCATCCTTAACAACGGGATAAATGACGGAGACGTCGTAGTCATCCGTTTCGAAGGACCAAAGGGAGGGCCCGGTATGCGCGAGATGCTCACGCCGACCTCGGCGATAATGGGGCAGGGTAAGGGAGGAACAGTAGCCCTTATCACAGATGGCCGATTCTCGGGAGCCACAAGGGGCGCCTCGATCGGGCATGTCTCTCCGGAAGCTGCAGTGGGCGGGCCGATCGGACTCGTTGAAGAGGGGGACATCATATCGATCGACATCCCCGCCAAAAGGCTCGACCTCAAGGTGAGTGAGGAAGCCCTTGCAAAAAGAAGAGAGAAATTCGTACCCTGGGTACAGCCGGTGGAGAGTCCCTTCCTAACAAGGTACAGGGAATTTGCAAGCTCCGGCGTAGAGGGCGCCGTACTGAGGGACAAACCACTGTAAAAGTTGCCGCTGTTTTGGCAAAGAGGATTTTAGAATTATCAGGAGGTCTCGGACTCAGAGGCTTCCTGATATTTTTACCAAGCCTTGGAGGACAGATCTGAACCAAAAAAAATTTTAATGCCCAATAATCGCAACAGTGTTGCAAAAAACCCGGGACTCTCTTATACTCTTTTTGTTGATACTTAGTTGCAATAGGAGGTCTCTGATATGATCGTTCGAAATCATTTCAAGTTCACTCTATTTTCCCTGTTCTTATTGACCCTCTCTCTCTTCGCCTTTCCTCTGCATGCCAATGCGGAGACGACACTGACCGTATTTGCCGCCGCATCTATGACTGAATCCATGAATATGATCGCGGGATCGTACAAAAAGTCAGCGCCTGATGTAAAGATAGTCTACAATTTTGACTCCAGCGGCACCCTTAAGACGCAGATCGAACAGGGTGCGGAGTGCGACATTTTCATATCTGCAGGCCAGAAACAGATGGATCAGATCGACATCAAGGCAGATCCCAAGGTGAACACGAAGAAGCTTGACCTGGTTCTGGAAGGAACACGCTTCAACATAGTCTCCAACAAGGTCGTCATGGTGGTACCCAAAGGACATAACCCGAAAGGGATCAGCGATTTCAGGGACGCGGTCACTGAAAAAGTTTTTCTCATTGCACTCGGAAATTCAGATGTCCCGGTAGGCCAATACTCGGAAGAGATTTACAAAAATCTGGGCCTTTGGGACAAACTCAAAAGCATGAACAAAATAAGCTATGCCAGCAATGTCAAGGAAGTGCTCTCACAGGTAGCTGCCGGAGCAGTTGACTGCGGCATAGTTTACAGCACGGATGCCGCAACATCAAAGGGTGTCGATGTTGTCGCGGAAGCGCCTAAGGGAAGCCATAAGCCCATCACCTACCCTGCCGCTATTTTGAAAAAAGCAAAAAACCCGGAAGCCGCAGCGGCATTCGTTGATTTTCTCAAGGGCCCGGAAAGCTCAAAGATCTTTAACAAGATAGGTTTTGCAGTTCCAACCAAATAACAGGACTATGATCAGTTAGGAGCGGTCGTGCCCGGATAAGGCCTGGCCGCTCTTTTTCATGAATGACCGGATAGGGGTAAGATATGGACTGGTTCCCGCTTTATAATTCGTTGCGTGTGGCATTGATCTCAACATTTTTTACTTTTTTTCTTGGTATTTTTGCCGCGCATTACATAGCGAAGACTCCCCGTTTTCTTAAAGGGCTGATTGATGGTGTCCTGACACTGCCTCTGGTCCTCCCTCCAACTGTCATCGGATTTTTTTTGCTTAAAATGATCGGACCGCTTGGGCCTTTAGGTTCAAGGGTCCTTGAAGTCTTTGGATTCAAGCTGACCATG
>Ga0208195_1000390_pt1 | contig 58555 bp, 49 predicted proteins | sample AD_UKC077_MetaG_FD_184441 | JGI IMG/M metagenome (GOLD analysis project Ga0208195, IMG submission 184441) | Active sludge microbial communities of municipal wastewater-treating anaerobic digesters from USA - AD_UKC077_MetaG (SPAdes) (version 2) | ecosystem: Engineered > Bioreactor > Anaerobic >... | reverse complement strand
ACCGCTCATATCGGGCCGCCTGCAAACACTCTTCCATCTCCAACTCCAGCATCGCCTGCATCGTCTGTTGCACCACCGGCACTAAAAAATCCTTCTGTGCCATTAAGGCCTGCTTCACTTCTTCCAATTCCAATGCTACTGTCTTTACGTTCTTTTCAACCTTTCGGGTCATGGTTCTTTGCCTTTTGTTTCTGGGTTCTTTATTCACCCCAGTGGCTTACCATGACCCGCTGCTTTTTGCAGAACTTTTAGGACACTACCCGCCCGCGCCAGCTTCGCGGCCTGCTCCCAGGCCTGGGGCCGGAGCCTGACCGAAGCCCAGCGCCAGCGCTGGGTGGCCGCGGCGCAAACCGTTCCCAGCCGGCCGTCGGTGGGCCAATACGGGCCCCTCAGCGGCCAGCAATTTTATGTCCGCATCAACAGCGTTCTGGACTGCATCGGCCAGCCGCCCGTCAGCGAACCGCCGGCCCCGGTGGTCTTCAGCCCCAATCTGGTCACCGGGTTGGAGATCGTGCAAGACCCGGAAGCCGGGCTGCGGCTGCGGTTGAACGTCGGGGTGGCCACGGAAGACATTATGGTCTTTGGGCAGGCGCCGTGCAGTCCGGGCCGGATGAAGCACCGTCGGGTTTACTACCTGGGCCTGTTGAGTCCGAGCCAGAACGGGCAGAGCGACATCACCGAGCTTTACACCGCCCGGTTTGGGCAACCGGCACCGGGGCAGAAGGTGTTTATCGTCACCAGCCAGACGCGGAACGGCTGGAAGGGGCCGAACTGGATCCACAGCGCCATCGTCCCGCCCTCGTCCACGGCCAAATCTCATCAAGCCACTGAAAAGGCGCCAGTTAAAAAAGCGAAGTCCGCGTCCGCCTCGCCCTCTTCCACCGCTCGCACGACCGTTCTTTCTTCGTCGTCTCAGGCTATGTACAAGGGGAGTACACCGGAGGCGCGGCAGGAGCACATGGAAAATAAACATGAACCCCCTTTGAGCATCCTTGGTACACCCCTTGTACACGGCCTATTGGGAGCCATAGGCTGGCTGGGGAAGCTGGGAAGGGGGTGGGCGCGCGCCTGAGGCGGAATTGTGGCCCTTATTGGCCGAAAGGGGCTAGCCCCTTTTCGGGATGACCTGCGGTTGCCCGGTTGGGCTTTGCGCCTGGCTGCCGGCTGGGGTTATCAGATTTTAGGCAACTCGAAGCCTTTGCGACGAGGGCGCGACCGTAATTGGTTTGCCTCGGCGTCGCCGATGAATTCCTCTTTTCGAGGGTCCCAACGGAGCTTGCGCTGGACCGTGCGGCAGATATTGACGAGATGGCAGAGCGTAGTGGCGCGGTGCCCGGTTTCGGCGTCGGCGTTGGTTGGCTTGCGCGTGCGCATGCAGTTAAAGAAGTTCTCGATGTGGGGGACCGACTCATTGGGTCCTTGCGGCGTCACCGGGGGCGCGTGCTGGCGCAGTTCGGGCGGATCGGCGGTGTAATCGCCGCGGAGAATCTCGATGCGGCCTTTGTCCCCGATAAAGATCGCGCCGAGGTCTTCCAGGTCGCGGTTGGCGCCCTCCAGTTTGACCTGGACGCCATTGGCATAGCGCATGGTAAGTTTGCAGCGCGGACCCGGTTCTTCCGGCCAGATTTCGACCGGGCCGGTGTTATCGGTGCCGAGGGCGCACTGAACCTGGTCGAGGCTGTGGGTGCCCCAGCCGGTGACGCCCCAACACTGGCCGCCGCCGTCGTATTGGACGTATTCGCCCCAGCTATTGTACAACTCCAGGTAGAAGGGGAGGAGTTCGGTCTGATTGCACCACTGGTTCCAATCCAGTTCCGCGGGAAGGTCGTCGGGGGTATCGCGCGGTTGCCAGACGCGGCCGGGGGCGAAGTTGCAGGTGATGACGGTGTGGACTTTGCCGATGGCGCCCTCGCGCACGAGCCGGCTGGCGTGGATGTTGATGGGCATCGAACGCTGCTGGGAGCCGGTCTGGACAATGCGCTTGTATTTGCGGGCGGTTTTGACCAGGACGCGGCCTTCGGCCAGCGTAAGGCTCTGGGGTTTTTCCACGTAGGTATCACAGCCGGCCTGCATCGCGTGGATGCAGATCAACACGCGGGCATGGGTGGTCGTTTCCACAAACACCGCGTCGAGCCGCTCCTTTTCCAGCATTTCGCGGTATTGCTGATAGACGCGCCAGCGGTCGCCCCCCTCCACTTGCTGGGCGGCTTCGCGGATGCGGCCCAGGTGGCAATCGGCCACGGCGATGACATCAGCGCCGGGCAGGGCTTCGTGCTTAAGAATCCAGCGGGCGCGCCCGCCCATGCCGATAATGCCTACCCGGAGCCGGTCGTTGGGGCTGGGGCGGCGTGGCGCGCCGAGGGCTCCCGGCGCCACAATCATCGGAAAACCCAGGGCCAGGGCGGCGGCCGAACAGCGCAGGAATTCGCGCCGGTTCACCGAAGAGGACTTTGAAGCAGAGGCAGTCATAGCTGAGACGGATTTGGTTTCAGGAACGAAGGATTGATTATTCATAGTCGGAGCGGGGGCGAAATTGTTTGAGGCGGAGGTTTTTGAACTGGATCTTCATCGGCGGCCCCGGATGCATCTGGAGGGCCAGCACGCCCTCCCGGACGGCCAGGCCCGCCTGGTGATCCGTCACCTGGCACATGACCACATTGTTAATCTTCAAGGTAATATCCGGGCCGCGCGCGATAATGGCATAGGTGTTCCACTCGCCCATCTTAACCTGCCGGAGCAACGCGGCGCTGAGGGAAAGCCCTTTCCCCGCGGCGCCCTTGCCGGCCATGAGTTTGCGCACGCCGGCAGAGGCGGCGATCGGCGTGATGGTTTTTCGCCCGTCCCGGTCAATGTAGGCCTTCTCGCCGCGCATTACGACGCCGCCGCGGGTATGCTCGAAGAGGCAGCCGGTCCATTGTTCGCCATATTCGATGTCGGCCTGGTAGCCCGAGGTATCCCAATCGGGCAGTTCACGGCTGCGGAACTGGATGCCGGAGTTGCCGCCCGGGCCCTGGAGGCGAAAGTCCAGGCGCAGCTCGAAATCGCCCGGCAGGCCGCCGCGCCACATCAGGTAGTGGGCGCGGGTGCAGGGCTTTTCCGGGGTGCTCTCCGCCGTGATCGCGCCGTCCTCGACGTGCCAGGCCCCCGGCAAGCCTTCCCAGCCGCTCAAGTCCTTTCCGTTGAAAATGGAGACGAACCGCCCCGAGGCCTTCCCCGCCTGACCCAAGGCCGAAAGCGCCGCCGCGAGCAAGAGCACTGCGCCAATAAAGCGGTGGCAAAACTGCATACGCCAGAAACTAAGGCGCGACTTCGCGAAGTCAACCCCGGTTCTTCAGAAAGTTAAATCGCGACGCGGACGCCCGCCCCTGGCGGGCCGGGCCGGCGCGGCGGGCGGCAGAATAACTTTGCCAGGCGAGACGATCCGGGTTATGCCAACGGATATGCTTGCGTTGAACCCGATTCAGCCGCCCTCCCGCCGCCAATTTCTCCGCACGAGCGCCGTCACCGCGCTCGCCGCCGCCCTGCCTGGAAGCGCGTCGGCCCGCGCTTCGAGCCGGCGCGGCACCGTGCGCGACCGGCTGTGGATTTGGGCGCATGACGGGCAGTTCTACAACTGCGAATTTGGGCTGCCCCGCAAGAGCCGCATCACGCCCGTGGAAGGGGCGTTTTACATGGGCGTGCCCAACGTGATGTTCATCCAATACCAGGGGGTGCCCGTGCCGCCTTTCGAGCAGTATTACGTGCCCTTCAAGGCGCTGCGGCGGGTTTTTTGGACGCTGTCCAACAATGCCAACCAAATGCACCGGCTGGGGGCCGAGCAGGAGCATGTCTATCGGCTGGCCGCCGCGAACCCGAACATCCAGGGTCTGCTGCTGGATGATTACCTGATCGGGCCCCTCCAGCCGGCGGCGGGCCGCCAATGGCTGGCGGAAAACAGCCCCGCCTTTCCGGTGACCCTGACCCTGCGGCTGGCGGCGCCGGCCCGGGCCAACACGCTGGAATTGCAGCAGACGGACTGGGAAAGCGGCGATTACCGCACCGCGCGCCTGGAGGTGGACGTGGCCGCCCGGGAGGATGCCTGGGCGCCGGTTGGGCGCTTCGAACTGCCCAATGAACCGGGGGCGCGGCTGCGGGTGCCGCTGCCCCCGGGCGCTCTGGCGGCGGTGCGCGTGCAGATTCTCTCGACCCATGACCCGCAAGGCGCCCGGAGTTGCGGCTTAAACGAGCTTCGCCTGCTGGCGGACGGCCAGCCGCTCGCGCTGGACGGCGCGCAAATTCATGCGAGCAGCCAGTTTCCTGGCCATGAAGCCTTTCACCTGCTGGACAACCGCGCGGCGCCCGGGCAATCCCCCGGCTACGCCGCCCAGGTCGGTTTGGACGATTTGGCGGCGGCGCGGCGGCGAATGGCCGGCCTGGGCCGTCCGCTCGAGCTGGCAGCGGTTGTCTATGCCCACCAGCTTGACCCGGCCATTGCACCCCTGCTGGCGCCGATTGACACGGTGCTGTTCTGGACCTGGCGGGCGGCGGAGCTTCCGGGCCTCGAGGCGAATTTCCGGCGGCTGAAGCAACTGCTGCCGGGCAAGCGGGTGCTGCTGGGGTGCTATATGTGGAACTTCGGCGAGCCGAACGGCCCGATGCCGCTGGCGCAGCTTGCCCGCCAGTGCGACCTGGGCCTGCGCTGGCTGCAAGCCGGGGAGATCGAGGGGCTCATCTTTCTGGGCACCAATATCTGCGATCTGGACCTTGAGGCCGTCGAGTGGACGCGCCGCTGGATCGCAACGCACGGCGACAAACCACTCAAGCGCTGACCGTTTTGCGCCGAAGCGGCCGGCGCCGTTCCCGGGCGGCCGCGCGGCGGCGAGAATAAAAGAGTGGCGCGCGGGCCTGTTTTCTGCTAAGCGAGTACGCGCAGCGATAAACTAACTGCCACAATGAAAATCACCGAAGCTTTGCTGGCCGAACACCTGGTGTTCCACAACATGTTTGATCACGTCGAGGCGGTGGCGCCCAAGCTCAAGACGCTGGCCGAGGTCAAGTCGCTGGCGGCGTTGCTGGAGACGTTGCTAAAGGCGCATTCCGACACGGAGGACGAGTTGTTTATCGGGCCGCTGGAGCATTGTTTCGAGCAGATCGGGCAACGGGACGCGTTTCTCGAAGAACACCAGGAACTGGACGCCTGCCTGGTGCGCATCCGGCGCGTCCGGCAGCTCAAGAAGGCGCGGCAACTGCTCGTGGCGGCGGTGGCCTACTCGCGCGAGCACTTCGACAAGGAAGAACGCATCGTCTTCCCGCTGGCCGAGCGCGTGCTGAGCCACAAGACGCTCACCGCCCTGGGCGATACCTGGGCGGAACAGCGCACGCGCTCCCTCCCGTAAGACGGCGGCCTTTCCGGCTACGCGGCGGCCGGCACCGGCGGCGCGGCGGCGGACGCGGGAACGGCGCGGGGGCCGCCGGGCTCATCCCCGCGCCAGCTGAGGCCCAGGTCTTTGAGCATTTGGAGGTCCTTCGCGACGGGTTGATTGGCCGTGGTGAGGTAGTTGCCGACCATGAGGGCGCTGGCGCCGGCCATGAAGATCCAGCTTTGCAGGTCGCGCAAGTTCACCGCGCGCCCTCCGGCGATGGTGATTTCCGACTGCGGCAGGATGAAGCGGAAGCAGGCGATGATCTGGAGAATCTCCATCGGGGCCAGGGGCGTCAACCCGGCGAACGGCGTGCCGGCGATGGGATTGAGGAAGTTCAGGGGCACCGTGTGCGCGCCCAGTTCCCGCAGCGCGAAGGCCAGGTCGCAGCGGTCCTCCCGGGTTTCCCCCATGCCCAGGATGCCGCCGGAACAAATGCGGATGCCCGCCTGCTTTAAATAGTGAAGGGTGCGCACGCGGTCCTCGTAGGTGTGGGTCGTGCAGACTTGCGAAAAAAAGCGGCGCGAGGTCTCCAGGTTATGGTTGTAGCACTCGCAACCCGCCGCTTTGAGGCGGTCGGCCACTTTTTGGCTGCGAATCATTCCCAGCGAGGCATCCGGCCGCACCTGGCCGGACTGCTTCAGCTCCGTCAGCCGCGCGCACATCTGGTCGAGCGCAGGGCCTTCCCGCAAATCGCGCCACGCCGCCACCAACCCGAGCGCCGCCACGCCCTGAGCCTGGGCTTCCCGGGCCGCTTCCCGCACCTCGTCCGCCTCCAGCAGGGCGTGCCGCGGTGAGTCCGCGGCGTGAACCGCGGACTGGGCGCAAAAACGGCAGTCCTCCGGGCAGCCGCCGGCTTTCACATTGACGATCGAACACAGGCGCACCCGGCGGCCGTGAAAGTGCTCGCGAATACGGTTCGCCCAGACCAGCAGATCGAGCCGATCCTCCGGGCGCGCCAGCGCAAACAGCCACTCGCCCTCCGCCCGGGTGACGCCACCACCGGCCAGGACTCGCTGGCCCAGCTCGGCGATGCGGCGATGCGCGGCCGCGTCAATCAGAGTCACGCTCATGGTTGACAGCCTAGTCACCGGCGCACAGCGGCGCAAGCGGCGAGTGGCGCGGACATTTTGCGCAGGGGTTGAAGCGCGCGGACTAAAGCGAAGCTGTCGGGCGCTGGTTTTGCCCGGGCGGCAGCGGCAGTATCGGCAAGACGATCTCCCGCTTCTCCTCGTCGAATTTGAGCACGATCTGCACTCCCGTCAGTTTGTTTGCCGCACAAAACTCCAGGGCGGCGGTGGAGCTGAGAAAATCCATCGCCCCGAAACTGTCCGGCGTCCACGCGTCCGTGTCTTCATAGTAAAGACCGCTGGCGATTCGCTGCAGAAGTATTCGCATACGCAGAATTCAGTGTTGTCTTCACCGTTGCGGACACCTTCGCCGGTCGCGCGGGAACGCGCTCGCCTTCCCACGCGGCAATCGGCCGAGTCTGCGTTGGGTATTTTGCGCCCGGCGTGATTTCCGGCAAGCCTAAAATCAGGGCGCCGGACCCGCCGCCGGCCGGCTGTGGGGGCGGGCAATTCCGCGCCGGGTCAGCGCATGATGGGGCCTAAAATGTTGCCGCGCGGGACCGGCCCATATCTGCGGCTGTCAACCGAGTTGGCCCGGTTATCGCCCAGAAGGAAATACTGGTCTTTGCCGCACAGGATCAGTTGGTCCTGCGGCTTTAACTCGGGGAACGTCGGCGTTCCCGGAGCGAGGTAGGGTTCCTTGAGTTTGCTCCCGTTGAGATACACCCCCCCGTCCTTCAGGTAGATCGAATCTCCGGGGACGGCGATGATGCGTTTGACGGAGAAGCCGTTATCGCCGGGGTCGCGCACAACCACAATGTCGCTGCGCTGCGGCGGGCGGACGCGATAAAGCCAGCGATTCAGCAGGTAGCGTTGCGAGTCCTGGAGCGTGGGGACCATGCTCCGTCCCACCACGCGGACCGACTGAACGAAGAAGTGGCTGATGGCGAAGTAGCATCCGCCGGCAAGCGCCGCGACCACCAGGTATTGAAAGACCTGCTGGAAAAATGCGCGCCCGCGTGATTGGGCCGGGCGCGAACGCGGCAGCAGCACTGATCCGTTTAATACCGGTCTCGAATCCGTTGTGTGCGTCACCACGCTCATCTATGCCCTCTCAATTTATCGCGCGGGTGCGGGGCCACAAGTCGTGAAAAATACGCAGGGCCGTTGTCGGGTCAATCCCGGGCCGCGGCGGCCCGGGATTCGCCGGCCCCGCCGTGTCCTTTTGTATGGCCTCGGGAACGTGCCCATCGGGCTCAGGTTCGCCGATTTGCGCGTCAGCCCGATCGCCGCGCGCCCATCCCGCCGGGCCGGTCAGCCCAGCAACGGATTCTCGTCGGCAGCCAGAGCTTTCAGCAGATCCGGTTCATCCTCGCTGATTTCCACGAGCGGCTTGAGCCGGGCTTTGCGATGGTAATCAAAGCCCGTGCCGGCGGGAATGATATGCCCCATGATGACGTTTTCCTTGAAGCCGCGCAAATAATCAACCTTGGCGCGCGTGGCTGCCTCCGTCAGCACCCGGGTGGTGTCCTGGAAGGATGCGGCGCTCAGGAAACTTTCTGTTTCCAGCGAGGCTTTGGTAATGCCGAGCAGGACGGGCTGGGCCTCGGCGGCCTGGCCGCCCATCTTCTCGACGCGCGAATTTTCCTCTTCGAACTCGAGCTTGTCCACCTGCTCGCCCCAGAGGAACCCGGTGTCGCCCGGCTCGGTGATGCGCACTTTGCGCAGCATCTGGCGGACGATAATTTCAACGTGCTTGTCGTTGATCGTCACGCCCTGCAACCGGTAAACTTCCTGGACCTCATTGACCAGGTGCTCCTGGAGTTCCTGGGGACCACAGATGTCCAGGATTTCATGGGGGTCCACCGGACCTTCGGTAAGCTGCTGGCCTTTCTTTACGTAATCGCCCTTGAACACAATCACATGTTTGCCGAGCGGAATAAGATGCTCCTCCTGCACCCCGGTTTGCAGGTCTTTGATGATGATGCAACGCTTGCCGCGAACGCTGGGACCGAAGTCCACAATGCCCTCAATCTTGGAAATCTCGGCGGCATCTTTCGGCCGCCGGGCTTCAAAGAGCTCGGCCACGCGCGGCAATCCGCCCGTGATGTCCCGGGTCTTCGAGGTCTTGCGCGGGGTCTTGGCCATCAAGGTGCCCGCGACGATCTTGTCGCCTTCCGCGACGACAACGTGGGCCCCGGAAGGAATCAGATAATTAGCGACCGGCTCGCCCCGGTCATCGCAAATAATGACTTGCGGGTGCAAATCCTCCTTGTGCTCGATAATCACCATGGCCTCCTGGCCGGTGGTTTCGTCCGTTTCCTGCTTCATTGTGACCCCCTCGATGATGTCATGGAATTTGACGCGGCCGGCTTTCTCCGAAAGAATCGGCACGTTGTAGGGATCCCACTGGACGAAGGTCTCGCCCTTCTTGACCTTGCCCCCGTCCCCGACCGAAATGACCGCCCCGATCACCACGGGGTGCTGTTCCAACTCGCGTCCGTCGTTATCAAGGATGGAGACCGAGCCATTCTTGTTAAGGACAATATTGCTGCCGTCTTCCAGGGTCACCAGGCGCAGCTCGTTGTAACGCAAGATGCCATCATGCTTGGCTTTGATCTGGGGCACCTTGAAAACCTGGGAAGCGGTGCCGCCGATATGGAACGTGCGCATGGTGAGCTGGGTGCCCGGCTCCCCGATGGATTGCGCCGCGATAATGCCGGCCGCTTCGCCCAGCTTCACCCGCACGCCCGTGGCCAAATTGCGGCCGTAGCAATAGACGCAGACCCCATGCTTGCTTTCGCAAGTCAACACCGAGCGGATTTTAACCCGTTCCACGCCTGCCGCCTCAATTTGCTGGGCCTTGACTTCGTCAATTTCCTCGTTCGCCTTGACGAGCAATTCCTTCGGTTGCTGCGGGTTGGGATGATCGTCGCAGGCGAAGCGCCCGGCCAGGCGTTCGCTTAGTTTAACGACCTCGTCCTCTCCTTCATAGATGGCCTGCACCCAAATCCCATTGGTCGTGCCACAATCTTCCTCGCGGATAATCACGTCCTGCGCGACATCAACCAGTTTGCGGGTCATGTACCCCGAATCCGCCGTCTTGAGTGCCGTATCGGCCAGCCCCTTGCGGGCGCCGTGGGTCGAGATGAAGTATTCGAGCACGGTAAGCCCCTCGCGGAAGTTGGAGAGAATCGGCTTCTCGATAATATCGCCCGAGGGCTTGGCCATCAAACCGCGCACCCCGGCAAGCTGGCGGACCTGCTGCCGGTTGCCCCGGGCCCCGGAACCCACCATGAGCGACACCGGGTTGTATTCCCCCTTGCCCTGGTTGTGCTCCAGCGTCCGCAGCATGACGTTGGCGATCTGATCCGTGCAGTGCGTCCAGATGTCGATGATCTTGTTGTAGCGCTCGCCCGGAGTTATGATGCCGCGGCGATATTGCTTCTCGACTTCCCGGATCTGCTTCTGGGCACTGTCAATCTCCTGATCTTTTTCCTTGGGAATGATCATGTCGTCAATGCCAATCGAAACCCCGGCATGCGTCGCTTCGCGGAAGCCCAGTTCTTTCAGTTTGTCCAGCATGGTGACCGTCTTGTCATGGCCGCAAATCTTGTAGCACCGCCAGATGAGGTCGCCGAGTTCGTTTTTCTTGACGGCCTTGTTGGGGAAGCCCAATTCCGGGGGCCAGATTTCACTGAAGAAAACCCGGCCCACGGTGGTCTCAATCACCTTCTTGCTGGCATCGCCAAAGGCGGTTTGCTTCCCGTAATCCGGGTTCGCCAGGCGAATCCGCTCGTGCGTCTTGACCGCGCCATCGTTAAACGCGAAGGCGACTTCGGTCTTGGAGCCAAACAGCTTTAGTTGCCGCGCATCTGCCGGCGCCGGAGTTCGCGGCTCGGCCGTCAGGTAGTAGCAGCCCAGGGTGATGTCCTGCGTCGGAGTGATAATCGGGCGGCCGCTGGAGGGGCTGAACATGTTGTTGGGCGCCATCATGAGCAGGCGCGCTTCCAACTGCGCTTCGACCGACAACGGCACGTGCACGGCCATCTGGTCGCCGTCGAAGTCCGCGTTATAGGCCGTGCAAACCAGCGGATGGATGCGGATCGCCTCGCCTTCGATGAGCTGTGGCTCAAACGCCTGGACCGACAACCGGTGCAGGGTCGGCGCGCGATTCAGCAGCACGGGATGGCCGCGCGTCACTTCATCGAGAATATCCCAGACTTCCGTGGTTTGGCGTTCAATCAATTTCTTCGCCGAACGCACGGTATGAACATAGCCCAGTTCCTTGAGCCGGCGGATGATGAAGGGCTCAAACAAGACGAGCGCCATCTTCTTGGGCAATCCGCACTGATGCAGCTTGAGTTCCGGCCCGATCACAATGACGGAGCGGCCGGAATAGTCCACCCGCTTGCCCAGCAGGTTTTGGCGAAAACGCCCGCTCTTGCCTTTGAGCATGTCGCTCAGCGACTTCAGCGCCCGATTGCCCGCTCCCGTTACGGCACGGCCATGGCGCCCATTATCAAACAATGCATCCACGGCCTCCTGCAGCATGCGTTTCTCGTTGCGGATGATCACCTCCGGGGTTTTGAGCTGCAGCAGGTTCTTCAACCGGTTATTGCGATTGATGACGCGGCGATAGAGGTCGTTGAGGTCGGAGGTCGCAAAACGCCCTCCTTCGAGGGGCACCAAGGGGCGCAAATCCGGCGGAATGACGGGCAGCACCGTGAGAATCATCCATTCCGGGCGGCTCTTGGAAGCCTGCAACCCCTGAAGCAGCTTGATGCGCTTAGCAATCTTCTTGCGGATTTGCTTGCTCTTGGTCTCGCCCATGGCCGCCTGGAGTTGGGTAATTTGCTTGCCCAGGTCCACCTTCGCCAGCGCCTCGCGCACGGCTTCCGCCCCCATCTTGGCGACGAACGCCTCCGCGCCATACGTCTCGATCGCCTCGTGGTATTCGTGTTCGCTCAGAAGCTGGTTTTGCTTGAGCGGCGTCGAACCCGGGTCAATGACCACGTAGTCTTCATAGTAAATCACCCGCTCGAGGTTGCGGGCGGTCATATCGAGCACCAGGCCAATCCGGGAAGGCATGCACTTGAAGAACCAGATATGGCAGACCGGCACCGCCAGCTCGATATGCCCCATGCGTTCGCGGCGCACGCGCGCGAGCGTTACCTCCACCCCGCAGCGATCACAAATCACGCCGCGGTGTTTGATGCGCTTGAACTTGCCGCACGAGCATTCCCAATCTTTGACCGGGCCGAAAATGCGCTCGCAAAACAGGCCGCCTTTTTCCGGCTTGAAGGTGCGATAATTGATGGTTTCGGGATTCTTGACTTCCCCTTTGGACCAGGACCGGATGGCGTCAGGCGAGGCTACGCTAATCGCCACGTGTTCAACCTGGTTGACCTTTTCCAAACCGAGCAATTCCCGGGCGCTTTCTTTGGTGCTAATCATACATTCGAAATGGCGGTGATGACTTGGGGTGGAAATACTTAAACGCGGTTCTAGACGGCGGTGAGAGCCCGAATGGGTTCGGACGCATGATCCAGCGGGTTGGAATAACCCACCTTCACATCGAGCCCCAGCGATTGCATTTCTTTCACGAGCACGTTGAAGGATTCCGGAATGCCTGCCTCCAGGCTGTTATCGCCTTTGACGATGTTTTCGTATATTCGCGTGCGGCCCTGGACGTCGTCCGACTTGACCGTCAACAGCTCCTGCAGGGTGTAAGCGGCGCCATAGGCTTCCATAGCCCAGACCTCCATTTCGCCAAAACGCTGGCCGCCGTACTGCGCCTTGCCGCCGAGCGGCTGCTGGGTCACCAGTGAATACGGGCCTACTGCCCGCGCATGTATCTTGTCGGCCACGAGGTGCCCGAGCTTCATCATGTAGATGTATCCCACCACAATCTCCTGGTCGAACGGGATGCCTGTGCGCCCGTCGAAAAGCCGGGCTTTGCCATGCTCCGGCAGCTTGGCCTGTTTCAGGTAACTGCGGATATCCTTTTCTTTTATCCCGTCGAACACCGGGGTGGCAAAATGCAGCCCGAGCAGCTTGGCCGCCCAGCCCAGGTGCGTTTCCAGCAATTGCCCGACATTCATGCGGGAGGGCACGCCGAGGGGGTTCAACACAATATCCACCGGCGTCCCATCGGCCAGGAACGGCATATCCTCTTCCGACATGATCTTGGCGACGACCCCTTTATTGCCGTGGCGGCCGGCCATTTTATCCCCGACCGAAAGCTTGCGTTTCGAGGCAATATAGACTTTGACGGACTTTATGACCCCGCTATCCACGCCTTCGCCGGATTCAGCACGCTCAATTTCTTCATCGTACTGCATCTGCAGGTCGTCAAACTTCTTCTTAAAGCTGCCGATGATCTCATTGATCTTGTTGCGAATCGGCGAGGGGTCAATTTCGATACGATCATAAACCTGCGCCAGTTTGCGCAGCAGCGTTTTGGTGATTTTGCGATTGGCGGGAATAATGACTTCCCCGGTTTCGCTGTTGACAACGTCAAGCGGTATCTTCTCCCCCAGCAGAATATTGCTCAGGGCCTCGGTAAGTTGCTCGCGTAACTCCTCGGTCTTCCGCCGGTATTCCTCTTCGACTTCCCGGGCATGGCGCTTCTCTTCGTTAGCCGAAGTTTTGGCATCGCGGTCTGACTCCTTCTTGGCCGATACTTTTACGTCCATGACGATGCCATAGGTGCCCGAGGGAACCTTGAGCGAAGTATCTTTCACATCGGCGGCCTTTTCGCCGAAAATTGCCCGGAGCAGGCGTTCCTCCGGGGCCAACTCGGTTTCGCTTTTGGGCGTTATCTTCCCGACCAGAATATCTCCCGGTTTTACCTCTGCCCCAAGGCGAATCACCCCATCAGGGCCGAGATTTCGCAGGGCCTCTTCGCCCAGATTGGGAATGTCGCGCGTGATTTCTTCCGGCCCCAGCTTGGTATCACGCGCTCCCACCTCAAACTCATCTATATGAATCGAAGTGAAGATGTCTTCCTTGACGATGCGCTCGCTAACGAGAATGGCATCTTCAAAGTTGTATCCGTTCCACGGCATGAAGGCGACCAGCACGTTGCGCCCCAGAGCCAACTCGCCACCCTGAGTGCAGGGACCATCGGCTATGACCTGCCCTTTCTTAACGGTCTCTCCCTTTTTGACCAGAATCTTCTGATTAATACAGGTGGCGGCGTTGGAACGCATGAACTTGCGGACCGGGTAAACGAAAACACCCTTGTCCGGATCGTGCTTAATCTTCTTCTTGCCTTCGGGCAGTTTGCCGTTTTCGGTGATAATAATCTGCCCGCCGGGGACGGCGGCTACTTTGCCCGCCGCTTCAGCCACAATAACGGCCCGCGAATCCCGGGCGACGCGTTCTTCAAGCCCCGTCGCTACCAGCGGAGCTTCCGTGACCAGCAGGGGCACCGCTTGCCGCTGCATGTTGGACCCCATCAGCGCGCGATTCGCGTCGTCATGCTCCAAAAACGGAATCAAGCTGGCGGCAACGGAAACCAGTTGTTTGGGCGAGACATCCATGTAATCCACCCGGGAAGGTTCGGCATCAATAAAGTCTCCCTTGCCCCGGCAAACAACCCGGTCGGTCGTAAACTTTCCCTTGTCTTCAATGGGCGTATTCGCCTGCGCAATAACAAAGGACTCCTCGCGGTCCGCCGTAAGGTAGTCCAATTGATTGGTAACACGTCCCCCTTCGACTTTTCGATAGGGAGTCTCCAGAAACCCGAAGTCGTTGATGCGGGCAAATGTTGCCAGGGAAGCGATCAAACCGATGTTCGGCCCTTCCGGCGTCTCCACGGGACATATACGCCCGTAATGCGACGGGTGCACGTCGCGCACCTCAAACCCTGCCCGATCCCGCGAAAGCCCCCCGGGTCCAAGGGCGGACAGCCGCCGTTTGTGCGTCAACTCCGCCAGCGGGTTGATTTGATCCATGAACTGAGAAAGCTGGCTGCGGCCAAAGAAATCGCGGATGACCGCCGAGAGTGCTTTGGGATTGATGAGCTTCTGGGGCGACATGGCTTCCACCCCCTGATCAAACAGGGTCATCCGCTCTTTGACCAGGCGCTCCGTGCGGGCCAAACCCACCCGGCACTGGTTGGCGAGCAACTCCCCTACCGTGCGCACCCGCCGACTGCCCAGGTGATCAATGTCATCCAGGCTGCCCTCGCCCTTCTTCAGGCGCAAAAGGTATTTTGTCGCCGCCACAAGATCCGCCTTGGTAAGGATGCGTGAGTCCCCGCCTTTGATGCCCAGCTTCTGGTTAATCTTGTAGCGCCCCACGCGGCCCAAATCATAGCGCTTGGGATCGAAGAACAATCGTTTGATCAGGGCCCGGGCATTCGCTGTCGTGGGCGGGTCGCCCGGTCGCAGGCGGCGGTAAATGTCTTTAAGCCCCTCCTCCTCGTTCTTGGCGGGATCCTTTTTCATGCATTTGATGATAATCCCGTCGTCCTGAGTCGTATCCACGACCCTGATTTTGCTGACCCCCAGTTCGGCTATCTGCCTGACGACCGCTTTGGACAGCGGCTCAAAAGCACGCGCGATCACCAATCCTTCCGCTTGGTCAACCGCATCTTCAATCAGCACTTTGTTGGCCAGGTCGTCGCGCTTTTCGGCCTCCTTAACACTGAACTCCTCAATCTCGTAAAACAGCTTCAGGATCTCTTCGTCCGTGCCCCGATTCTTGTCCTGGTTGTCTTTGCCCCTGCCTTCGCCATCCAGGAAGGCCAGGGCGCGAAACAGGGTGGTCGTCAGGAACTTCCGCCGGCGTTTCTTGCGGTCCAGGTAAACGTAAAGCAAATCGCTGGTGTCAAACTGGGCTTCGTACCATGAGCCGCGGTCAGGGATGATGCGGAAAGAATGAAGGGTTTTTCCATTGGGATGCAGCGTCGCCTCAAAGGCCAGGCCGGGGGACCGGTGCAACTGGCTGACAATAACGCGCTCGGCGCCATTGATTACAAAGGTGCCCTGCGGAGTCATCAGGGGCAATTCCCCCATGAACACCTTCTCCTCTTTGACGGTTCTTTCCTCCTTGAGCTGGAAAGTGACGTACAGGGGCGCGCCATAGGTCAAGCCCTCCCGCAAACATTCCAGCCAGTCCACTTTGGGTTCTCCTATTTCATAGGAATGAAAATCCAGAACGCACTTTCCATCGTAGCTTTCGATGGGAAACACTTCCGTGAAAACGGCCTGCAGCCCCAGGTTTTCCCGCTTCGAGGGAGCGACACCGGCCTGGAGAAAATCCCGGTACGAGTTGGTCTGCAATTCGATCAGATTGGGCGGGGCGATTATTTCTTTGATCTTGCCGGAATTGATTCGTTGACTTGCTCGCGTTGACATTGGGCCCTTTAATAAATGGCGGGCGGCAGCGCCACGCCGTTGGTTACAGCTAAACAACACAAGGCAAGAACGCAGCGTTCACGCGCGAACTTGCCGAAACTCATACCGCCTGAGGCGGCCTGGCTGACAATCTGTCGGCTAATCTAAAACTTTCGTTATTCGGTCAAAACCAACCGGAGGGGGCGGCGGCGTCAAACCGCCGCCCCGACAAGGAACGACCGGTCACTTCAATTCAACCTTGGCGCCGGCGTCTTCCAGCTTCTTCTTGGCGGCATCGGCCTCAGCCTTGCTGGCACCCTCCAGCACCGTCTTGGGCGCGCCCTCGACCAGGGCCTTGGCTTCCGCCAGCCCAAGACCGGCTTTAACCTCGCGCACCGCCTTGATCACCGAAATCTTCTTGTCCGCCGCCACTGCAGTCAAAATAACATCAAACTGCGTCTGGGCTTCCGCAGCTGGCGCTGCCGCCCCGGCTCCCGGAGCCGCGGCTGCGACCGCCACCGGCGCGGCGGCCGAAACGCCCCACTTGGTTTCAAGTTCCTTCACCAGATCGGCGATCTCGATCACCGTCGCATTACTCAACTCTTCTACGATTTTTGCTTTATCTAGAGCCATGGTTACCTTTCATCTCGTCTCGTCGTCCCCCGCCTTTCCGGGTGAATTAAGCGCATTGTCTATCCGCCGACGATTTACGTTTTGTTTGTTTGTTCCCACTCCCCGACGGCTTAAATCGGGGAAGTGAAATCTGTTTTACCGTCAATTCGCCGCCGGCTTGGCGGCCTCCGCCTGCTGATCCGCCCGGGCTTGCAGAATCCGCGCCATCTGCTCGGCGGGAGTGTTCAACAGCCTGACCAGGGTGGTGGCCGGGGCGTTAAACAAAGCAAGCAATTTGGCCCGCAGCACCTCCAGCGAGGGCAAATCCGCCAGCATCATGATCTCCGGCTGCTCAAGCCGCTGGTTGTTCAAATAGCCAAATTGCACCTTCAGGCGGTCCAGTTCCGTCCCAAAAGTTTTAACAACCTTGGCCGCGGTGGAAATATCGCGCTGCCCGGTTACCACAGCCAGTTGCCCGCTCAGGCTACCGTTTAAATCGCCCACACCGGCTTCCCGGGCGGCCTCACGGAACACGGAGTTCTTCACCACATGAATTTCCGCGCCAGCCGCACTCAGCCGTTTGCGCAGTTCGATCAACTGGACAACCTTAAGGCCCTTATAATTGACCACGATAAAGAACGGCGAAGCGTTCAACCGCGCCAGGTATTCTTTCGTCAGGTTTTGCTTTTCGGGACGCATATGCTTTTAAACTTGTTAAGCCCCCTGGGCGATAATACCACTCACACCGCGAATTCCTTCAGGTCCAGCCGCACGGGCGGACTCATGGTTCCCGAGAGCGTGCAGGTTTTAATATACGTGCCTTTGACGCTCTGCGGCCGGGCTTTGGCCACCGCATCAATGACCGCGCGCACATTCTCTTCAATCTGGGTCGCCGCAAACGCCAACTTCCCAACCGGCACATGGATATTGCCCGCCTTGTCAACTTTGAACTCCACGCGCCCCGCCTTGACCTCCTTGACCGCGCGCGCCGTGTCCTCCGTCACCGTCCCCGTCTTGGGGTTGGGCATGAGGCCGCGGGGGCCCAGCACCTTGCCCAGCTTGCGCACTTCGCCCATCGCTTCCGGCGTGGCCACGGCTACGTCAAAATCCGTCCACCCCTCCTGGCACTTCTTGAGCATATCCTCAAAGCCCACATATTCAGCGCCAGCACTTTTGGCCGCCTCAGCCGCCGGCCCGCTCTTGGCAAAAACCAGCACGCGGACGGTCTTGCCGCTGCCGTGCGGCAACGGCACCGTGCCACGGACCATCTGGTCGGATTGCTTGGGGTCAACCCCCAGGCAAAACGCCAGTTCCACGGTTTCATTAAACTTGGCTTTGGGAAACTTAGCCAGAACCTCAACCGCATCTTTCAGCGGGTAAGTCTTCCGGACATCCACTAATTCGAGTGCTTTGCGATAACGTTTACTTGGCATTTAGTCTGGTGCGGTGCAAACGAGCCTGCGCTCTCCCGCGGTTATTCAAATGAACAAATTTCTACTTTACTCAACCGACAACCTCAATCCCCATGCTGCGCGCCGTCCCGGCCACAACACGAAACGCCGCTTCTTCAGAGGTGGCATTCATATCCTTCAGCTTGATCTTCACGATATCCAGGACCTGCTTGCGCGTCACTTTGCCGACCTTTTCCTTGTTGGGTTCCTTGGAACCAGCGGTAATCCCCGCCGCTTTCTTGAGCAGAACCGCTGCCGGCGGCGACTTGGTGATAAACGTAAAGGACTTATCCTGATAAACCGTAATGACCACCGGAATAATCGTACCGGTCTGGTCCCGGGTCTTGGCATTATACTCTTTGCAGAAGGCCATGATATTGACCCCGTGCTGTCCCAGGGCCGGCCCGACCGGCGGCGCGGGATTGGCCTGCCCGGCCGGGATCTGCAACTTAATGACTCCAGTAATCTTCTTTGCCATAATCTTTATTTGGTCTGGCGGACATCGCGGAGCGCGCCCGCCAAGCGGTCAACCCGCCCGGCCGCACTCCGTTCTGGTATCACCCTTTTTCCACCTGCCAGTACTCCAGTTCGACGGGCGTGTTCCGCCCAAAAATGTTAACCGTCACTTTCAACTTGCCCCGTTCCGGCTCGATTTCCTCGATCAAGCCGCTGAAATTCAGGAAGGGCCCATTATTAATCTTCACCGTCTCCCCTACTTCAAAGCTGACCTTCGGCTTCTCATACTCCTCCGAAGCGGAGATCTGCTTTTTAATGGCCTCGACTTCCTCCGCCGGGGTCGGGGCGGGCGGTTCGCCGCCTACAAAGCCGATAACTCCCGGCGTATCCTGGATAAAATACCACGGCTTCTCGACAATTTGCTTGTTTTCATCGAGCAGCACCATGTCCACAAACACATACCCCGGCCAGAGTTTGCGGGAGGAAACCGTCTTCTTCTGGTTCCGCACTTCCACCACTTTCTCCATGGGCACCAGCACCTCTTTTATGTAATCACCCATCTCCTCCGCCTTGAGGCGCTTCTCGATGCTCTCCTTGACCTTCTGCTCCTGGCCGGCGAGCGTATGGATGATAAACCACTGACTTCGCATGGCCTCAGAGCTTGAAGAACATGAACAGCCGGAAAAATACCTGGTCCACCAGCACGATGAACGTGCCCAGCAACACAATCGAAATGGTGATGACCACGGTTGACCCCTTAAGCTCCCCCCACGTCGGCCAGGTGCACTTGCGCAATTCCTCGCGCGTCTGCTGTACATAGTTGGTCAACTGCAATAAGTACCCCTTCCGCCAGCAATACGCAAAGGCGGCTCCAATGATCACAGCCCATATCAGCAGCGTTATCATACAACGTTATTCAAAATCTTATCATGTCCTGGCGGAGAGGGAGGGATTCGAACCCCCGTCGGCGGTTAAGCCGAAGCGGTTTTCAAGACCGCCGCGATAGACCACTCTGCCACCTCTCCGGTTCTCATCACTTGGCAGGGCGGGAGGGACTCGAACCCCCAACCGACGGTTTTGGAGACCGCTACTCTACCAATTGAGCTACCGCCCTACGGCCACCAAGTGTTGTCTTGTTTCACCCGGGAACCATGGCAGCGGGGGCCTCGCCCCCCGCTTTTCCAATATTCTTCTCCGCCCGGCTACTCAATTACTTCCGACACCCGCCCCGCGCCAATGGTCCGGCCGCCCTCGCGAATCGCAAACCGCTGCAGCTTTTCCATGGCCACCGGCGCGATCACTTTCACTTCAACGGATACATTGTCACCCGGCATGACCATTTCCACCCCTTCCGGCAGGGACACCGTTCCGGTCACGTCCGTCGTCCGGAAGTAAAACTGCGGGCGATAATTGGTGAAGAACGGCGTGTGCCGTCCGCCTTCTTCCTTGGATAGCACGTACACCTCCGCCTTGAAGTGCGTATGCGGCGTGATGGACCCCGGCTTGGCCAGCACCATCCCCCGCTCCACCTCGTCCTTCTTCGTGCCGCGCAGCAGCACCCCAACGTTGTCACCGGCGGTCGCCGAATCCAGCAGCTTGCGGAACATTTCAATATCCGTCGCCACAGTCTTCCGGGTTGCCTTCAGCCCGACGATTTCAACATCGTCCATGCGCTTGAGTTGGCCGCGCTCCACCCGTCCGGTCACGACCGTGCCGCGACCTTCAATATTGAACACGTCTTCAATACACATCAGGAACGGCTTATCCACTTCCCGGGTCGGCAGCGGAATGAAGGCATCAATCGCTTCCATCAGTTCCTGGATGGACTTCTCGCCCTCTGGATCACCGGCCAGCGCCTTCTTGGAACTGCCGCGCACCACCGGGGTCTTGTCCCCGGGAAACTCATACTTGGTCAGCAGGTCGCGCACTTCCAACTCCACCAGATCCAGCAATTCGGGATCGTCCACCAGGTCCACCTTGTTCAGATAAACGACAATCGCCGGCACCCCCACCTGGCGCGCCAGCAGAACGTGCTCTTTGGTCTGGGGCATCGGGCCTTCCGCAGCATCCACCACCAGAATGGCCCCGTCCATCTGCGCCGCGCCGGTAATCATGTTCTTAATGAAATCGGCGTGCCCCGGGCAATCAATATGCGCGTAATGCCGGTTATCGCTCTGATACTCCACGTGCGAAACGGCAATCGTCACCGTCTTGGTTTCGTCGCGCACCGTGCCGCCTTTGGTGATATCCGCGTAGGAAATCGGGGTCGCCAGCCCTTTTTTGGACTGAGTTTGTACAATCGCCGCCGTTAACGTAGATTTACCATGGTCAATGTGCCCGATAGTTCCGACGTTGACGTGCGGTTTCGTTCGTTGAAATTGCTCTTTGGCCATTGTTGTCTCCTGATCTTATTGTTGACTCTGTCTATTTCTGTTATTACGCCGTTCGTCCTGGCGACTATACTTTTCTTGCAATGTTCTACTACTCGTCTTCTACTGGCTTGCGTCTCGCGACACAAAACTGGAGCCCATGATCAGGATTGAACTGATGACCTCGTCCTTACCAAGGACGCGCTCTACCAACTGAGCTACATGGGCAGCAACCAATTCAAATCAAATATTTCATCCCGATACCAAAAACGACAAAAACCCCACTGTCCCGCTTTCCCTTTCGAAAAAGGCCGGGATACCAAGGTTTTCGACATTTTAAGGCCCGATAACTGACACAGACTACGAAACCCTCAACCCCCTGTCAACGGGTTTCCAACTTTTTTTTCATTTTTATTTTCCGGGCATTTCCCCCTCCCCAATGGCCACTTTCACCGCCGGCCCCGGAGATCCCGCCAGCGCCCTCAAGCCTCCCCCAGCAACTCCAATATCTCCCGGGGCTTTTGAACCAGGGCCTGCGCCCCTTCGCGCTGCAATTCCGAGCGATCCCGAAATCCCCACAGCACCCCCACCGCAAACATCCCCGCCGACCGTGCCGTCTGCATATCCACGCCCGAATCCCCCACATAAAGACATTCCGCCGCCGTAACCCCCAGCCTCCGGGCGATCTCACGCGCACTGGCCGGGTCGGGTTTGCGCGGAAACGCCTCGCTCGCTCCCATAACCTCCGCAAAGTCCCGGCCGGGAAAAAATGCGCGCACGCACTGCCGGGTAAAAACATCCGGCTTGTTCGACAACACCGCCAGCTTGAGCCCGCGGGCCGCCAGCGCTTCAAGCAATCCGGCCACTCCGGCATACGGCTTCGTCTTGACATTCCAGTTCCGCGCGTATTCCTGCTGGTAAGCCTCGATACACGCTTGCACCATCGCCGGATCCGGATTTGGTTGAGGCACGGCCCGCGCGATCAGACGCGCCACACCCTCTCCGACAAACTCCCGATACCGCGAAATCGGATGCGCCGGGAAACCCCGGCTCACCAGAACCCGGTTGGCCGCATCGCCAATGTCCTCCAGCGTGTCGAGCAATGTCCCATCCAAATCGAAAATAACTGCGTGTATCGGTGAGGGAAGCCTCATATCTCAAATCAAACCCAATCCCGGCAAAACCAGGCGCGTTTGAACCGGCGCGTCATTCTGCGGCGCGGCGCTTCTTCTGGCCCCGGGTCGCGACTCCGTAGCCTTGGGCAATATCCCGGCGGCAACGCTGCTCCGTTACCTCGGGATCTTCGCCAATTTCCCTGACCAGCGCGGCGTGCAACTGCTCAACCCGCGCCTTTTGCTCCGGGTGCAATGCCAGGTTGCGGAACTCGCCCGGGTCGACCTGGAGATCGTAAAGCTCGCGTTGGGCCGGATGCCGCGCGTCCGGCGCCGCGTGATAAACATATTTATATTGACCCGCGCGGATCATGGCGTAGCCGGAAGCAACATGGTGCGCATAATACTCGCTCACTGCACGGTCTTTCCAGGGCGCTCCCCCGTTCGCCAACACCGGCGCCAGCGAGTTTCCGTTCCAATCCGCCGGCGTCCGGGCCCCGCCCAGGTCGGCAATCGTTTGCACCACATCCACCAGCGAGCAAACCCCGGCGCGGCGCTGGCCGCCGGGCCAACGCTCCGGCCAGGACACGATTAACGGCACTCGAGCCGCCGAATCATACACGCAATTCTTCCACCAAAGCCCGTGCTCGCCCATGTTTTCGCCGTGGTCCGCCGTATAAATCACCACCGTGTTGCTGGCTGCGGCGCTCGCCGCCAGAGCCTTCAGCACCTTCCCTACCTCCGCGTCCATCCACTCCGTCAGGCCGTAGTACAACTCGCGCCCTTTCCGCACCAGCTCCGGCGGCACGTTTTCATAATGAAACCCCACCCGCAGGTGCTGGTAGTTTAACGGCAAGCCGGCGAGAAACCCCTCCGGGATTTCCGGCAGCGGAACTTTTCCCCGATACTGCGCCCAATACGGCTCCGGCACGATCAACGGAAAATGCGGCGCCAGGTAGCCCACCAGCAGAAAAAACGGCTTGCCTCCCGGCTGGCGTTGCCGAAGAAACTCCCGGGCCCCGGCCGTCACCGCCTGGTCATGCTTCATGGGACCGGAGGCCTCCCCCGTGCGAAAATCCTGGAAACGATCCGAATACCCCGGCGCGGATTGCAACTCGTCCGCCGGCCGCCGCCGCCCCAGCCCCGTCATCTGCGACCGGTTCATGTTGCCGCCGGTCTCAGTAAAACCATAACGGCAAGCGGCGTCGTAATGCATCTTGCCGCAGAGAAACGTCTCGTAGCCCGCCGCCTGCAGCACCCGCGGCAACGAGGGCGAATCCGCCGGCGCCCGGCAGTGGTTGTTCCACGCCCCGATGCGCGAGATATATTTGCCCGTGGTAAAGGACTGCCGCGAAGGCACGCACAACGGCGAGTTGCAATAGCAGTTCTCAAACACCACCCCTCGCGCCGCCAGGCGATCCAGATTCGGCGTGCGCACAATCGGGTTGCCGTAGCACCCCAGCACGGATGCGTTGTGCTCATCGCTCATGATAACCAGAATGTTCGGCGGCTTCGGCCGCTCGGCGGGCGCGCCGCTGGCGCACTGGCCCGCCGCCAGCAGCAGCAGCACCCCCGTCCATCGCATCCCGCCGAACCACCGGCCCGCGAACTTGCAGCCGTCCCGGAATCCCGGCGCTGACCCATCCATCTTCATACCGCGCCAGCGTGCCAGCCCGCCCCGCCGACGGCAAGCTCCGCCGCCGCTCCCGGCCAGACGCCCGCAGCACCCTACATTAACGCCGTGCTGAAATAGCGCTCCGCGCGGTCGGGCAGGATGGTGGCGATATTCCCGCCAAGGCGCCGCGCCAGTTGCCGCGCCGCCCACACGTTCGCCCCGGAAGAAATTCCCACCAGCAACCCGTGATCGCGCCCCAGCCCGCGCGTCGTTTCTATCGCATCCTCATCGCTCACCTCAATCACCTCATCCACCAGCTTCACATCGAGCACGGCGGGAATAAAACCGTCGCCGATACCCTGAATCTGATGCAATCCCGGCTCATGACCAAGCAGGGCGGAGACATTCCGGGGCTCGACCGCCACAATGCGAACCTCCGGCTTGCGCTCGCGGAGAAACTGGCCGACGCCTTGCAGCGTCCCCCCGCTCCCCACGCCCGCCACAAACGCCGCAATATCGCCGTTCATCTGCCGCCACAATTCATGCGCCGTCTCCTCGTAATGCACGCGCGGATTATCCGGGTTTTCAAACTGCTGCGGCACAAACACCCGCGCCTCCTCGGCCTGCATCCGCCGCACCTGCTCGACCGCCCCGCCAATCCCGGCCGCCGCGGGCGTGAGCACCAGCTCGCCCCCCAGGCTGCGAATCAGCTTCTTGCGCTCCTCGCTCATATTCTCCGGCATCACAATCCGGACTTGATACCCCTTGAGCCGCCCCACCAGCGCGATCCCGATGCCCGTGTTGCCGGAAGTTGGCTCGACAATGATGGAATCGGGCCGCAGCCGGCGATCGCGCTCCGCCCCCTCAATCATGGCCAGGGCAACGCGATCCTTGATACTCCCGCCCGGGTTCAGAAACTCCGCCTTGGCAAAGATAAACTCGCCGTTCAAACGCACCAACGGCGTGCGCCCAATCAAATCCAGAATATTATCAGTCAGCATGAAACCAGCGCGGATTCTTGGCCCTGCCCGCGCCGGGAGCAAGCCCGAACCCATCCCGGCGTCTGATCCTGCCGCCGTGAACACTCCACCTCAACCCGAACGGCAGCCGCCGAAAGCACCCGCCCCGCGACGGCCTTGGACAGCGGTCGCGCGGCACGGTCGAAAGCCAGCCCGAGGCGGCGTTATGCTTTTGACCGCCAACCAGCGTGCGGCAGAGCTTCTCGAAGGTGCCCCGGGTTGACGCGCCTTTGCCGAACCGTCCCACACTCAAAGCGCCCAAACATGCCGCCGCAGTTCCCGGGACGACAATCCCTTCACCCTCAAAACCTGCCCAACCCTCCATGGGCTTCCGTAAAAAGCCAAATCTTTTCCCCCTCATCCACGAAACTTAGGCCCGAGAACAAAAGACCCTGATGCGGCTCGCGAACACTTGCCATTTGACCTTTTCCGGCGTACCTGACAGCTTTTAGCGGTCGCTATGCCGTCGCCATTGAAAATCTCGGTCGTCACGCCCAGCTTTAACAGCATTCACACGATTCGCGCTACGATCGAGAGTGTCGCGCAGCAGGATTACCCTCACGTCGAGCACCTCGTAATGGATGGCGGCTCGACGGATGGCACCCTCGAAATCCTCAAAGCCTATCCCCGCCTCCTCTGGGTTTCGGAGAAGGACGAAGGCCATTATCACGCGATGGACAAAGGAACACGCCAGGCTTCCGGAGACGTCGTCGCCATCCTCAACGCGGACGATTGCTACCGGCCCGGAGTGTTGCGGGAAGTCGCGGCGGCTTTTGAAGCGCATCCCGACTGGGATGCCTTGTTTGGCAACATCGTGTTCGTGGACGGCGAGGGCCGGGAGATTTTTCGGCGCGAGGAGGCGAAGTTTGACCCGCAGATCGTCCGCTTCGGGCACAACATGGTCAATCACCAGGCCCTGTTTCTCAAGCGAGCGGTTTATCTGCGGCTCGGCGGCTATCGCTACCGGGAGTTCAAGAACTGCTGCGACTACGAATATGTGATGCGGTTAATCCGCGCCGGTTGCCGCATCGGCCATATCCCCGTGTATATCGTCAATTACCGCTACCACGATCACGGCCAGTCCGCCGACTTGCGGGTGCGGGCCAACATGGCCCGGGAGTCCGCCATCATCCGCAAGGAATACGGCATGCCCGGCGGGGTTGTCGGCAAAGCCTTGCAGACCTACGCCCGGTTCAAACGCCAGCTCGAAAAGCTTTTTATCCTCGGGAAATGCGACCTGATTCCCGGCGGACGGCATCTCAAACGGCACCTCCGGGCCAAAACCTCATTCTCCTCCAATATCGGGGTGGATAAGCTTTAGGTAGGTCTCCTCCAGCAACTGCCGCTTGGCGTCCCACCCGAACCGGGCTTCCGCGCGCGCGCGCGCCGCCCGGGCCAGGCGGGTGCGCAAAGCCGGCTCCCGCTGCAGCCGGGCCAGCGCCGCCGCAAAGGCCCCAACCGCCGCCTCCGGCGTTGAGACCGGAACCTTTATTCCCGAAGTTTCATCCACCATCTCCCCCGGCCCGGCCCAGTCCAGGCAGATGACCGGCACCCCGCGCGCCATGGCTTCGAGCAGGGCCGAGCCGCCGCTGTCGCGCAAGGCCGGAAATACGAGCACGTCGGCCCGGGCATAAAAAGCGTCGAGCTGCGCGCGCGGCACTTTGCCGGCAAACCGGACATTGGCCGCCAGCCCCAGCTCCGCCGCCCGCCGTTTCCAGTGCGCCAGCGCCGGGCCGTCCCCGACTACCGTCAGCTCATAATCCCCCAGCCGCGCCTGCAGCAACGCCTCCAACACCAGCGGAATGGCGCGGGTGGGCACGCAATTACCCACGTAAAGCATCCGAAACGCGGCCCCCCCGGCGGCAGCTTCGGCGGGGGGGCAAACCCATTGCTGATCTTCGGGGCGCAAAGCATTCGGAGAAACAATCCGGCACTTGGCCTGGAAGCGGAGCGGCAGAAAGTCGAGCGTCGTGCGATTCGATATATAAAGCACGGAGGCCTGCCGCAGCGAACGCTGGATGGCAGGGGTCTGCAGCCAAAAGCGGTTCACCAGAGTCCGCCCCTTTTCGGTCCATCTTGCCGGCCCGAGGTAACGCCCAAATCCGGGCGGCACATGTTCGCCGCCGGCAATCGGTCCCCAAACCGATGGAATGCCCAGCCCCGCCGCCAGAAAGGGCACCCGGAAAGTGTGGAAGGTGGTCTGATGCACCAAGGAAAGCTTCTTTTCCCGGTTCAGCGCGCGGGCCAGCCGCGCCACCCGCTTCTGCCAGGCCAGCTTGCGCGACCAGCTCGCCCACCCCCGGTCGGCCAGCGACCGCAGCCACTCCGGCACGTCAATGAAATGCGGCGCGATGCCCGCCGCGCGGGAGCTTTCCTCCACGGCGGCACGCGCCTTGGGGGTGGTCACCAACTCCACCTCGTAACTGCGCGAGGCCTGTTCCGCCCACCCCCACCCCAGCCAATGCTCGCCGCTGCCACGGGGATCGCACGCATAGGCGATCATTAAAACCTTACCTGCGCGCGCTTTCGACTTCATGTGCGGCAGGCTGGCTTGCGATTTGCGTGATCCGGAAAGCCGCTTGAGTGAGAGCGCGTGTGGCCGCGAGACATTCAACGGCGAGCCCGGCTTCATCGAGGAATTCCGTAAATGCCTTCAGTTCGTGTTCGCGATCGAAGAACTCGTCAAAAATGAGGATCGTGCCCGGCCTCAGAAATGGGAGCATCTGCCGAAGAACAAATATGGTCGAACTGTAAAGATCGGCGTCCAGGTGCAGAACCAGACTGGCATGCGGTCGAAACGCCTGCACGTAATTCGGCAACGTATCCGAGAACCATCCCTTGAACAACCGGACGCGCGGGTCGTCAAATTTCGGCATGACGCCATCAAGATTGAGAACCTGCTTGCCGACATACAGGCCCCGGTTCTCCGGCAGGCCTTCGAAGCTGTCGAATCCGTGGAGGAAGGAGTCCGGATGTTTCAGCAATTGGGTCCAGTAACGCAGCGTGGCGCCCTTGAATACGCCAAATTCCAGATAAGAAACCGGTTCCTTCACAAACCCCGCAACGTAGTCATAGAGCGGTTCCCGTCCGGCACACCGAACCGGCACCTTCAGCTTCCGATCGTAAAACCACCGCCCGACATTCAGGTAGTTCAGAACGCCGTTGGCGAAGTGAATTACCTCCGGCGGCACCAGGAAGCCACCCCGGCTGAGCCACTCCTTTAGCAGAGGAAACTTCATGGTGCGTCAACTGGTTCGGCCCCGAGTAATTTGCTCGGCTGAAGTTTTCCCATCCTGCATGGCATCTTCCATCCCGCCGTAGCCCCACCCGCCCCACCGGCCACAGGAAAGGATGCCCTGGTCTGCCAGGTAATCAAGAATGACTTGCCGGCTCCGCTCGTAGTTGTGATCGAAAATGACGTAGGCGAATGGGATCTCGCATAATTTCATGAACAGGACCTCATCCCGGCTCGAAAGCACCCGAGCCTTCCGCAGATCGGACAGCACGCGTTGCTTCAACTGCTCAGGCTGCTTGAGCAAATCGGCGGCCCCGCCCGACATCTCAACGTAATAGCTGCGGCAGTCCGGGGGCGCGGTCCCCGGATGCACTGCGGAATAAGAGCCAGTCCGGTAGAAAACATACTCGGGCTCCGGGAAATAAATCCAATGGTGATGACTGGCGGCATCCCCGGGACCGCGCACGCCCAGGTCAAAGTAACGAACCGTGGTCGAGCGAAGCTGGCGGGCGGCTTGTTGAACCTCTGCCGGCAGATCCAGCAGCAGCGAAAGGAACTGCGGGAGCGGCGCGGTGTTGAGCAGCCGCCGGTAAACCACCTGGCGGCCGTCGGACAGCGTGGCAACGCGGCGGCGGGGAGCCACCCGGGTCACGGCAACATTATAGACCGGCGGGACTTGGAGCCCCCGCGCAATCGCCCGCGGCAGGCCCCCAATGCCCCCTTCGCGAGGATAGACAAACCGGGCATTATAGCCCAGCGACTCGCGCGAAAAGCCCAGCGCGCCCTTGACGACATCTTCCAGCGAGGGCCGCGGGATAAACCGCTCGGCGTATTCCGGACGCAACTCTTCCAGCCGCACGCCCAGGAGTTTCTCGTTGTACGGCACCATGAAATGCCGGGCGATGCCCTCGCCAAAGTTCCGCACGATCCATTCCCGAAAGTCCCGCGGCGCGGCCGCCGCCGGGCTCAGGCCAAAATCTTCAGGGTGCCGGGCCTCGAGCAATCCGATCAGGCATTCCAGCACCACCTCCCGGGGCAGCCCGTAAGTATTGGCCTGAAACGGGTAAGGAGTGAACGTATCGCACAGGTGGATGACGGCTTTTCGTCCGTGCTCGACGAGTCCGTCAGGCAGAAGCTTCCGCACCAGCGCCTTCATATAATCGCTCCGCAGGTGCAACCAGTGCCCCGTGCTGTCGCATAGGAAGCCCGGATGACGCTCATGCGTGCGGGCCATGCCGCCCGGTTCGCCCTCGCGCTCCACGAGGAGATAATCCCCCGCCAGATGATACGCGCAGGAAAGGCCGGTCAGGCCCGCCCCGATGATCAGTGTTGCATGTGTTTCCACAAAACCCGGTTGTCCGATGAGTCGCTTGCCAATTAACGGCAGTTGATCCGCAGCCTACCTATCCCAAGCGCCCAGGAAAAGCTTTTATCGCAGCCGCCGCGCCGCGCCGGCTCATTCGAGCGGGCTGGCGAAGTGATATTCACCCGCGGCCACGTTCAGCACGACGCTCCCGTTCTCCCGCCCGGAAAGGCGCACGCCCGCGGCGCGGGCAATCGGCTGGCCTCCCTCCGTGATTTCCGCGCCCGCCCGGGCCGGCACGAAAACCGTCGCCACGGCGCCGACCGGAACCCGGATATGGAGCTTGAACTGGCCGCCTTCCCTTCGCCACTCGCTGACCACTTTCCCGCGCACGGAATCATAACTCGCGGCCACCCAGCGCAGGCCGCCCACCGGTTGCGGCCGGATGAGGATCCGATCAAAGCCCGCGGCGTCCGGCGCGGCATTGATGCCCGCCAGCACTTTGTAGAACCACTCGCTGACCGAGCCGAACATCGGGTGGTTGTGCGAATAGGTGTTGTCGCTGAACTCCCAATGCTCCCACAACGTCGTCGCGCCGTTCTCCAACATGTGGCCCCAGCCCGGAAAGGTGCGCTGATTCACCACCTGGAACGCGGTGTCCGCCCGCCCCAGGTCCGCCAGCGCGTGCAGCATGAACCGGGTGCCGAAGATGCCCGTGCTCAAGTGGCCGTGATGGGTTTCTTCAATGTCCCGCACCAGCACCGCCAGCGCGCGGTCCTTTTCTTCCGGCGGCACCAGCCCCAGGTGCAGCGCAAACGCCTGGCAGGCCTGCGTGGCCGTGTCATAACGTCCCGTGCCCGGCTGCAGGAATCGGCGGTTGAACGCGGCCTTGATCGTTTCCGCCAGCGCCGCCGCTTCCGCCGCTTCCGCGTCCTTTCCCAGCACCCGCGCGAGGCGGGCCAGCAACCGGGCATTGAGGTAGTAGAAGCCGGTGCCCGTCAGGGCGCGCGGCTTGGGCACGAGGCTTTCATGGTCGCTGATGCCATTGTCCAGGATGCCGTCCCGCGCCTGCGATTGCAGCAGCCCCAGCCACCGCCGCGCCGCCTCATAATTCTCCTCCAGCAACCGCCGGTCGCCATAATGCTGATAAAGCCCCCACAGGAGAAACGGGTGCGCGGTGCCCCAGCCCACCGGCCCCGAGCGTTCCCCCAGCCCCTCGTCGCTGATCCCCACGAAGGGCGCGGTCTCCGTGAACCCGCCATTCGGGCGCACCGCGTCGGCCAGATCCCGCACCGCCTTGGCATAAAAACGCCCCATATCAAAGTTGAACAGGGCCATCTCGCCGGACGCTACGATGTCGCCCCCGTAGCCGAACTTCTCGCGGTGCGGGCAATCGGATTGCACGCTGAACAGGTTGCTCAGCTCCGTCCAGAGCACCATCTCCTGGATCCGGTTGAACTGCTCGTTGGAGCAGGCGAACGAACCCACCGGCGCCACATCCGCGTTAAGCCGCAACCCGTCCAGCGATGCCAGCGTCGGCTGCCCCGGGTAGCCCGTCACCTCGACATAGCGGAACCCATGGAACGTAAACCGCGGCGTGTAGATTTCCCTCCCCTGCCCCTTGAGGATGTAGTCATCCATTTGCCAGGCCGTTTTGGGCGCGCCCTGCCCGTCGTAACGGTAGTCGCGGCCGCCGCCTTTAATCTGGCCGCAGACGGCGGTCATCCCGTTGAGGGTGCCGTCCGGGTAAAGCAGCTCTCCGTAGCGCAGTTTCACGCGCGTGCCCGCCGGCCCCTGAACGCGCAGCCGCGCCCAGCCCGCAAAGTTTTGCCCGAAATCAAAGATATGGACGCCCGGCTTCGGCTCGGTGAGTTTGACGGGCTGGAGCACGCGCGTCACGCGAATCGGCGGCGCATCCTGCGCCTGCAAGGGGCCCAGTTCGCCGCGGGCGGTTTGCGCCGGTTCCCAGTTCGAATCATCAAAGCCGGGTTGATCCCAGCCGGGCTGCTCCCGCCGCGCGTCATACACCTCGCCCAAGTACACGCTATTGCGCCGGATGGGGCCGGGGCCGGTCTTCCAACTGACATCCGTGCCCAGCGTTTGCGTGGTTCCGTCCGCCAGCTCGATCCTTAACTGCGCGATGACGCGCGGCTCGCCGATGGTCAGGTTCTCGCGGGGGTTGACATGCCCCCACAACCGCAGCGGCAGCGGGTTAAACCACCCGTTGCCCAGCATCACTCCCCAGGCGTTGCGCCCCCGCCGCAGGCAAGCCGTCACGTCGTAAGTCGAATAGAGCACGCGCTGCGAGTAGGTCGTCCAGCCGGGGTCGAGCACCTGGTCGCCCACCCGGCGCCCGTTGAGGCGCAACTCGTAGTAGCCCAGGCCGCTCACATAAATCCGGGCGCGGCGAATCTTCTTTTCGACCACAAACTCCTTGCGCAGCAGCGGCGCCGGATCGTCCGCGAACAACTGCGACTCCGCAAGCGGCGCGGGCCTCCGGCGCGTAATCCAGTCCGCCTGCCAATCCGCCGGCGCCAGCAAGCCCATCTCCCACCACGCCGTCTCACTGTACCTCGAGGCCCGCCCGTCGCGATCCCAGGCGCGCACTGTCCAATAGACCCGCTGGCCCGCGCGCAACGGGCGCCCGCCATAGACGACATGCACCGACTCACTCGAGGCCACCTTGCCGCTGTCCCACAAATCCGCCCTGCCCTCCGCCAGCAGCTTCGGGCGGGTGGCGGCCAGCACGCGATAAGCCGTTTGCCGCTGCCCGCGTTCCGACGCCTCCAACCGCCAGCTCAACCGCGGCTGAGGAGTATCAATCCCCAGCGGATTGGCGCGGTACTCGCACCGCAAGCCTTGCGCATGAAATCCAGCCGCCCGCCCGGCCGGAGCCGAGACGGCAAGGGTGAGTAAAACCGTGAGCGTGAGCCAGGAACAGCGGTGCATCATAATTCTTTTAACTTCGCCTGGAGCGCCGGGTACGGGCGGCCAGGAATCAGGTGGGTTCCATCTGAGAAACCTTCCGGACGGCCGGCAAGCTGCCGGACCATCCGCGCGCGCCATTGCCCGAGCAACGCGCGCCGGGAGGGCCCCCGGGCCAGGTCATGCTCCTCCCGCGGGTCCCGGGCCAGGTCAAATAACTGCTCGGAGCCGTCCAGCGGCCGCCAGATGTATTTGAACTGCCCATCCGTCAGGGCCTGGAAAGCCTGGAGCGGACTGTAGCAGGGCGCATGCTCGAAATGCAGGCACTCGCGAAGCCTTTGCGTCTCTCCGCGCAGGACGGGAGCCAGGCTCACTCCATCCATCGGCTGCGGGCAGCTCGCGCCGGCCAGGGCCAGCAACGTCGGCATCACATCCTCCAGGCAGACCGGCAGTTCGGAGCGCAGGCCCCGCTTAAAACCCAGTTCCGGCGCCGCGGCCACGAGGAATGGGATGTTGGCCGACCCTTCATACGGCTCGCATTTCCGGTAGAAGCCGTGGTCTCCGAGCATCTCGCCGTGGTCGGACGTGAACATGATCACCCAGGGCCGCCGGGCCTTTCGGCTCCGTTTCTTAAATGCCGCCATCAGCGGCGCAATCTGGTCGTCCAGGTGTTGGATCAGGCCGAAGTAGCCCGCCTCCGCCGCCCGCAAAGCCTCGCCCTCCAGCAACACGCGATGCCCGGGCTTGTCGCCCGCCGGCGACAGGGCCGGCCAATCCACCCAATCGCCGCGAGCCGGGGCGGGCAGCTTTTGCCTCCGATAGGCATCAAAATACCGCCTGGGGGGAAAAAGCGGCGGGTGGGGCGCATAAAATGACGCCGTTAGAAAGACCGGCCGTTCGGCGGACAGCTCCTCCAGTATTTTGCGGGCCTGGCGAACCGTCCATGCCGTCGGATGCAAATCATCCGCCAGCGGCCACGGCGCGGCCTGCCAGCCATTGTAGGATAAGCCCTGCCTGGTCAGCAGGTTGCGAATCCCGCCGGTGGCGGGCGCCGCCTGCTTTAGAAACCGGTCGTAGGCATCGTCGTCCACATGAACCGAGCCGCGGATTTCCACCTGGTAGCCGTAGGATTCCTCAAGCGGCTTCTGGTGCATGTAACGCCCCACCAGAACGGTCTGGTAACCGGCGGCCGCAAGCCGTTGCGGCAGGGTGGGATAGGAAATGGGCCGGGCCGCGTAGCCCACCACCCCACGGGTGGCCGGGAAGAGACCCGTAAGCAATGCGGCGCGCGCGGGGATGCAGGACGGGCAGGTCGAGTAGGCGCGACGAAACAACGCCCCTTCCGCCGCCAGCTTGTCCAGGTGCGGCGTGCGGACCGCCGGGTGCCCCAAAAGCGACAGGCAATCTCCGCGCATCTGGTCGGGCATGATGAAAAGAATGTCCGGCCTGGCCGGCGGTGCCGGCGCAGCCCCGGCGCCGGGGCTAACCAACCCCGCCAGCAGCGCCAGCCCAAGGCAGAATCCACGCCCCGGCGGGATGATTACATTTCGTTTCACAAGCGCGCAGCGTAGCGAATCGGTTCGGCTGCGTCAGGCCAAAATTCGCCAACCCGGGAGCAAGGCCAGAGCCTTTGGCTTTGTAGATCATGAGCCGGAGTGGTTGAGGCTGCGGGTTGGGCGGCGGTTAAGCCCTGCGGAGCGGGTGCCTGGTCGGGCCGCCCAAGGCTTGGGCCATTGGGAACAGCGGAGGTGAGATCGCCCTCCAAGGCGAGCAGGCTTTCCCGCAGGCAATCCGGGTGGACGCGCAGGTGTTTTTCTCAGCCGCCGGACGAAAGACCCCCGAGCGCCGCGTATGGGCACGCGGCCTGCAGGAAATGGAAGCGCGCCGCGGCAAACCTCATGCCCTCTCGCAACACCGCACTCCCGACAACCCACAGGCCCCCTCGTATCATCCCGCCCCCTGTAGGCCGCGTGCCCTCACGCGGCGCTCCGCACCGGCCTGCCACCACCACCCCCCAAAAATTGCCCTTGCGCGAAGACCTCCCGCCCGCCAGCCTTCCCCAAAACCCTCGGAGTGGTGGTGGCTGGGACTTTCAGTCCAAGGAGTGGCAGGAAGCCGAGTCGCTCTCCGGGGCGATAACAGAAAGGTAATTAACTATGAAAATGCTCACATCTCCGCGCACGGGCAGTCTGGGCGCGGAAACCTACTACCAATCCCCCTTCGGCGTGTGCGCCCGGCGGCGCACCGTCCCCCGGGACCGACCCTCTAACCGCAAAGCGGCCGCACGGTCGTATTTCGGGATCTCCTCGCGGGAGTGGGGCCTCAAACTCAGCGAAGCGCAGCGCGAACGCTGGAACGCCGCGGCGCTGCACGTTCCCAGCCGGCCCTGGATGGGGCAGTATTCGCACTTAAGTGGGCAGCAGTTCTGCGTTCAGATCAACAGCACCCTGCGGGGGCTGGGTCTGGCGCCGGTGGAGGAACCGCCCGCCCCGGTAGTCTTCGGCCCCAATCCCGTCACCGGGCTGGAGATCGTCAATGACGCGGAAGACGGAGTTCGGCTGCGGCTGAACGTCGGGGCCGCCCACGAAGACATAATGGTCTTTGGGCAGCCGCCGTGCAGCGCGGGCCGAATGAAACCCCGCCGTGCCTATTACCTGGGCCTGTTGGGCCCAAGCCAGAACGGGCAAAGCGACATCACAGACCTCTACGCCGCCCGGTTTGGGCGACCCGCCCCGGGGCAGAAGGTATTTATCGCCGTGGTTCAAACCCGGAACGGCTGGAAAGGCCAAAGCCGGGTTCACAACGCCATCGTCCCGCCGCCGCCAATCTTGAAATCTCAGCAAGCGGCTGAAACGGCAAAGGTTAAGAAATCGAAGCCCGCCGTCGCCCCGGCCTCCACCACCGCCCACAAGACCGTTCCTTCTCCGTCCTTTCAAGCTATGTACAAGGGGAGTACATGGGAAGCCCGACAGAAACACACGAAAAATAAGCATGAGACCCCTTTGAGCCTCCTTTGTACCCCCGTTGTACACGGCCTAATGGGAGCGTTAGGCTGGGTGGGGCGGGTTGGGCGGGTTTGGGCGCGGGCCTGAGCCGGAAAGTAGGGATGGACGACTTGCGGATGATGTAGAACGACGTTTCAAGGCGGGAGGGAGAGGGCGCGAACGTTCGGCAAAGCCGGAACGGGCGGTTGGGTGTTGTCGCGTACCTTGGTTTTTGGGCGGGATGGGGTCACGGTTGGCGGGGACATTTCCCCTCCCGGACGGAGGTTGCCGAAAGACGGTTGCTTACGTTGCCCTCATCGTGGGCGGAGTATTCGACTGATTGGGGTGAGTTTGGTTGGAGTTTTATCCCCAGGCTATGCGCGCAGGGTGAGTGATTGGTGGGATTGGTTCTGGAACCTGTTCAGAGGTTTTGGTTGCGTGGATCAGGAACCGGGGAGGTTGCGGCTGCGGGGTGGGCGGTGGTTCAGCGCTTCGGAGTGGGGGTCTTGCCGCACGGCGAAGGCTTCGAGGTTCCCGTGCGTGAGCTCCTGATAAGACACGGCACAGCCCGGCTCCTTGTAACCGCTTTGAGTCCTCCTCTTCCGCGACAATCCCCAACGGTGGCGTTGGCGTTGCGCCGAGGAGGTGGCAAGGCGGGCGATTTCGGCAATCTCGCGCCGATCACAAAAGCCCCTGGGGGCAGGATGGGCTGGGGCGCGTTTGGGGTTTTGCGCGGCCTTTTCCGGGGGCCAGGGTTGTCTCTATCAAGCCCCGCCTTTGATCCGGCGGAGCAGCGGCCGGGGCTAAACCGTTATGCGGCCCCGCTTCAAGGCCCGGGACGCGCCCGCCCGCATTACTGTGGCTTGAAATACAGCTCGGGCAGATTCCAGGTCAGGGGATAGGGGCTTAGCACCGCTGGACGGAGGTTGCCCACGGAGGGACGGATGGCCCCGGCGACAAAAGGGGTCACGATATAGATCATTGGCAGCTCTTCGGCCAGAATGGCCTGCACCTCGTCGAAGCATTTCTTGCGCTGCGCGAAGTCCAGGGTTCGCATCTGGGCCTCCGCCAGCGTGTCAATGCGGGCCTCCCAGTCGGTCGCGGGGCTTTTCTGGAACGGGAACCACTGGTGCAGTTCTTCGCTGGAACGCAGCACATTCATCTGGGAAGCTGGATCGCTGCCGCCGCCCCCCAGCCCCATGAGAGCGCACTCGTAGTCAAAGGTGACGTTGATGCGCTCCACCAGCGCCCGAAAGTCCATGGGCTGGTAGCGGAGCATGAGGCCCAGTTGTTTGAGGTCTTCCTGAATCCGGAGCGCGGCCTGTTCCCGGAGTGGATTGCCGGTGTTGGAGTAGAACCGAATCTCCAGGGGGTGGCCATCGGCATCCTCCCGCAGCCCGTCGCCATTGCGGTCCAACATGCCAATTTCGGCCAGCAAGGCGCGGGCGCGGTCCGGGTCATACGCGTAGCAGGGGACATCCGGGTTGTTCCATTTGTGATTCTCGGAGGAGATAAAGGAGCACGCCGGCCGGGCGTGCCCGTCATAGACCTCGCGCACCAGCCGTTCCCGGTCAATCGCGCACGACACCGCCTGGCGGAACTTCCGGTTGCGAAACCATTTCAACCGGATGGGGTTGACGATGGGCTGGCCCGCGGCGTTGGTGCCGGTATTCTGGTTGAACCAGAGGAAATCGCGTTCCGCGCCGGCGCCGAGTTCGACGAGCCGGAACCGTCCGCTGGCGGCCGCGTGCCGAAATGCCGCATAGCTCGACGGACGAATGAGATCGCACACGTCGCTTTTCCCGTCCCGGAGCAGGGTGGCCTCACTCCCGGCCGCCGTGTGCACGGCGAACTTGATTTCATCAAAATAAGGCAGGCGCGTGCCCTGCTGGTCGGTCACCCAGTACTCCGGGTTGCGTTCCAGCAGGGTGAACTGTCCCCGCCGGAATTCCTTGAGCCGATAAGGGCCGCAGCCAACGATCCGGCCGGGGCGGGAACTCAACCCATAGGCGGCGGGAAAGACTTTCGTCTGGACGGTTGCTGCCAATATGTGTTTGGGCAGGATCGGCACGCCGCCAAAGAACTCCAGGAAGGGGGCATAGACCTCCCGCGTCACCACCCGCACCGTGAGGTCGTCCATCGGGGTCACCGCAAACGCAGGGTCGCCCCCGCGGAACAGGTCGAACGCGGTCGCGGGGAATGTCCGGTTGAGGATAAGCTCGTTCCAGGTAAAAACCACGTCCTCGGCCCGCAGCGGCTGCCCGTCGCTCCAGCGCACGCCGGGGCGCAGTTTGAAGGTCCACGTCTTTTGATCCGGGGCCACCGACCACGATTCCGCCAGGCCGGGGCCGGGTTCCTGCGCATGCCAATCGAACTGCACCAGCGAAGCAAAGAGCAGGCGCACGATGCTGTCTGATGCGCTGTCGAACACGAACAGGGGGTTGAAGGTCTGCGGGCTGGCGCTGGCCGGGAGGACCAGCCGCCCGCCGCGGCGGCCCGGCTCCCCCTGGGCTACGAGCGGCGAGGGGGGCAGCGGATGCCGCGCGCCGGCGGAGGCACTGTCGGAGCGGCCGCAGCCGGCCAGGGCCAGCAGGATGCCCGGCAGCGCAAGGCGGGAAAGCAACGATGCCCTCATCCGGTTTTTCAATCCGCTCCCGGCGGCGGCGGCATTAAATCGTCCGCATCGGCCGGCGGCGCTTCCCGGCCCTCGGCCTCGGCTTCCGCGCCGGGGCGCAAGTACTCCATCGCCTGCGGATTGGCGGGGTCGTCCTGCTGGCTCGGGACGGTCCAGGCGACCTCGATCGGTTCGGGGCTGTGCAGGACTTCCTTGATGCTCATCAGCAGGGCGCCCTGCTCCCTGAGGAGTTCCAGCTCCCCGGCCAGGCTGGGGCCGGGAATGCCAAATTGGTCGCGGTAGCCTTCCCTGACGATGAAGACCAGGCGGCATTGCGAATCGGCTCCCACCGCCACCAGGGGCACCCGGATTCCCTCGATGGCGGTCTCCAGGGTTCCGATGAAAACCACGTCGTTGCAAAAACGGATAATTCGTCCCTGGTTGAAATAACCCAGCCCGCCTTTCTGGGTTAGAAAGATACCCCGGAAGTCCGGGTCGCAGATATCCTCAGCCTCGTTCAGGCTGCAGGCCCAGCAGGGGATCGGGCCGAAATAGCCTTCATTGGAGTTGCCGAAAAATTCCGCCATCCGGCGATAGATCAGCCAGTTGAACCAGTCGCGCCGGATGGGGGTGTGCCGGAGAATTTCCTGCAACCACAAATTGGGCGGCGGCGCGGCCGCCGGAGCCGCGGCAGGGGCGGGCTCGGAAGCGGGCCGGGCGTCGGCGGGTTTGGCGGGCGCGGGCGCGGCACCTCGTTGCGGGCCTGGAACCGGGGCTGGCTGGCTTTCAACCGGGCTCGAGGGCGCCGCGACCGGCGCGGGCGGCGGCGGCGGAGCGGCGGGGGCGGCCGGGGAAGCCGCCATGGGTTCCAGTTCCGGCTTCAGGCTTGGGGCGCCGCGCTCAATCGAAGCCTGGCTGTGTTGATTGACCGCCGGGTGATTAAATACCGCCGTCAACTCCGGCGCCGTGAGCCGCGAATAGTTCACCGGGCGGCTCAAGTCCACCATGGTTATCTCCCCGCGCGGGCCGGTCACGGTGACCAGGCTCTCGGGTCCTTCATCGAGGTAGCGCTCGCCGCCATCGGGGGTCTTGCGTTTGAAGATGAAGTTCGGCGGCGACAGCTTGATGACCATGTCTTTGGGCAGCAGGCCGCAACGGTCGTAGTCCTGCAAAAGCCCCAGCGATTGCTCGTTCAAGGGACGCCGGCGATGGTCAATGACCCCGCCCACCTTGGCCGCGAATAAAATGTCAAAGCCCGTCGGGGAGGCCGCATTGGCAAACACCACCACCTCGCGGCCCCGGCCCAGCGCGGCGGTGGAGCGGTAGCGCGCGTTGAGCGTCGCTTCCAGCCGGGCGGCGTCGTTTTGGCCCTTGCCGAAGCTGAAGAACTCGCCGTCCAATTCAATCCAGTCATGCAGCGCGCCGACCTGCAGGGAGCGGGGTTTGTGCATCAATCCCTGGCTGATAAGATTGGTGAGGCCGGGAAGATTCAACCCGATGGTCTCCAGCAACTCTTTGTTCTGGTAGCAGGAGATGAGCACCTGCCCGAGTTTGTTGACTTCCACCCGAAAATGCGGGGCCAGATCCTCCGCCCGCGCGGACGCCGCGGGCGCGGCGGCAGGCGGGCTGGCTTCCGGGGGGGGCGGCGGCGGGGTTCCCCAGGCGGCGGCCGCCAGCCATTCATTCAGGAGTTTCTGGAGCTTGGCAGGGCCTTCGGGATCCTGCGTGGACACCACCTCACTGGCGACCTTTACGTAATCGTGGGTGATTTCCAACCCCACCGGCGTTCCGGGCACCTTGCCGCGCGCCCGCCACTTATACTGGTCCAGTTGGCTCCAGTTGCGCAGCGGCAGCAAACTGATGGTCTCGCCTTCCAAGGTCAGCGTGAAAAGCGTCACCTCCCGTTCGTTGGGCAAAAACATGGCCGTCCGGCCTACGGTTATCCTTTCCGGCGAAGCGGCCGGAGATGCCTGCGCCCGCAATTCGCTCATGCGTCCCCTCCCCTTCCGGCAAATAGCGTGGCCGGATGGGCGCTCCGCAGCGCCATATCGAGCCTGCCCTCGGATTCAATTTGATGGCTCCGTTTCATCGCATGAAACCCGGCGCCGAACAGCCGTGAACCGGGCCGCTCCCTAATTTACGGATTCCGCCCGATTTTAGCAAGCGTCATGTGCGCGGTGTTTGCGCTTGTTTCCGGGGCCGGTTTCGGGCTACAGTCGGGGCGGTCATTTCTGGAATGAGCTTGTTGAGTAGGTCGTTGGGAGCCCCGAACCGTCGCATTGCGCTGGTCGCCTTGCTGGTGGTTGGCCTGGACCAGTTAACCAAGCAGTTGGTGCTCCGCTTTCTGGGCTACGCGCAGGAAAAGGTGGTCGTCCCCGGTTTCTTCAAGTTCGTGCATTGGGGCAACACCGGCGCGGCCTGGAGCCTGTTCAAGGGCAACAATGAACTGCTGGCCGGGGTGGCCATCGCCGCGCTGCTGGCGTTGTTTCTGAGCCGCCACCTTTTCGACTACCGCAAACCGCGGAGCCAGGTCGCCTTCGGGCTCATCTTCGGCGGGATTGTGGGCAACCTCATTGACCGGCTGCAAGTGGGGCATGTGATTGACTTCATCTACTTTTACGCGGAGCGGGGCGGGCGCGAGCTCGGCTTCCCCGCGTTCAACGTGGCCGATAGCGCCATCTGCACCGGCGTGGGCCTGGTCTTCCTGATCACCTGGCTGAACGATCGCCAGGCCAAGCGCGCCACCGCCGCCCCCGCAAAATCCGCCGCCGAGTAAGCCCCGCCCCGCCGCCCCGGACTTTCCGCCATGTCCGACCGCTCCGAAGTTCTGACCGTATCCATCTCGCAGCCCTCGGGGCGGCTGGACATTTACCTGCGCCAGAAATTCCCCGCCGTCTCGCGCGGCGCCATCCAGCGGCTCATCGAGCAGGGCCATATCCGCGTCAACGGGCGCACCGTCAAACCCACCCACGCCCCGCGCGCCGGCGAGCAAATCGAGGTGCATTGGCCCGCCGCCCGGCCCGCCGCGGCGCAGCCGGAGGCGATGCCGCTGGCGGTGTTGTTTGAGGACGAAACCCTGCTGGTGCTCAACAAGCCGCCGGGGCTGGTGGTGCATCCGGCGGCGGGCCACGAAGAGCACACCCTGGTCAACGCCCTGCTCCACCACTGCGCGGGCCAGTTGAGCGGCATTGGCGGAATCGCCCGCCCGGGCATCGTGCACCGCCTCGACAAGGAAACCAGCGGGTGCCTGGTGGTGGCCAAGAATGATGAGACGCACCTGGCGCTCTCCGCCCAATTCGCCTCGCGCAAGGTGGAAAAGATTTACCAGGCCATCCTCTGCGGCGAACTGCCGCGCGACCGGGGCGAAATCCGGGCCGCCATTGCCCGGCACCCGTCGCACCGCAAACGCATGGCGGTGGACGACGACCTCGGGCGCGACGCCCGCACCAGTTACCGGGTGCGGGAGCGCCTGCGCGGCGCGACGCTGGTCGAGGCGGTTTTGCATACCGGCCGCACGCACCAGGTGCGCGTCCATTTCCAGTTCCTCGGCTTTCCGCTGGTGGGCGACCCGGTCTATGGCAGCCGGCCCAACCTGCGCCTGGCCGACCTCACCGGCTACACCGCGCCGCGCCAGATGCTGCACGCCAGCCAGCTTGCCTTCATCCATCCGCGCACCGCCCGGCGCCTGAGCTTCACGGCCCCGCTGCCGGAAGACTTCACCGAGGCGCTGGCGGCGCTGCGCTGAGGAGGACGCCGCCCCGGCGGGTCCGCGCGACGCGTTAGTCTTTGACAGATACCGGCGGGCGGGTAGTGTTTTATCCAGTATGAGCGAGCCACAGAGAGCCGCCCCGGCCATGAGCCGGGAGGCGCGGGTATCGAGAATTTCCAATGCCGTCATTCGCATTGCGGGCAACTCCCAGGACGGCATTCAGACGATGGGCGGGCTGCTGGCGCGCCTGGCCGGCCGCAGCGCCCAGGAGGTCATGACCTTTATGACCATCCCCTCGACCATCTCGGGAGGCCCCTCCATCTTCCAGGTGCACATGGGCTCCGGGGAGGTGCTCAGCGCGGGGGATGAGGCGGACGTGCTGCTGGCCTTCTACCAGCATTCCTACGAAGGACACATCGGCGCGCTGAAGCCGGGCGGAATCGTGCTCTACGATTCGGATCACGTGACGCCCAATGCCGCGTGGCTGCCGCGGTATCACCACGTGGGAATCCCCATCTCCAGCCGGACGATCGAGGCTTTCGGCGGCACCAAGGCCGACAAGGGGAAAAACCTGTTCGCGCTGGGCGTCATCGCCCGGATTTTTGACCTGAATGAAACGAAGCTCGAAGCCCTGATGAGCGAGCGGTTCGGCGCCCGGGATGAGCGCGTGCTCCAGAACGCGCTGGCCGCGTTTCGCGCCGGCTACCACCACTCGACCGGCAACGTGTTGGAAACCTTCCAGTTTGTCGAAAGCCCGGACCAGCCGCGCCGGCAGGTGGTGATGAACGGCAACGAAGCGCTGGCTTACGGATTAATCGCCGCCGGCGTCCGCTTCGGCACCGCGTACCCGATCACGCCGTGGTCGGACGTGATGGAAATCCTGCGCCGCGAGCTGCCCAACTACGGCGGCACCTTTGTGCAATGCGAAGACGAGCTGGCCGCCATTTCCATGGCCAACGGCGCCAGCTATGCCGGGCGGGTCGCCGTGACCGGCTCGAGCGGGCCGGGGCTTTCGCTGAAGATGGAATCGCTGGGCTGGGCGGTCATGGCCGAGGTGCCGCTGGTGGTGATCAACATCCAGCGGGGCGGCCCGTCCACCGGCCTGCCGACGCAAGTCGAGCAGTCGGATCTGAACCTCGCCTGCTTTGGCAGCCACGGGGACGCCCCGCGCGTGGTGCTGGCCCCGGCTGATGTCGAAGACTGCTTCTACACCGCCATTGAAGCCGTCAACCTCGCCCGCCAATACAACGTGCCGGTGCTCGTGCTGAGCGACCAGGCCATCGCCTCCCGCATCGAAGCCTTTCCCGAGCCGGACCTGGAGCGCCTGTGCCAGGACATCTCGCCCGACCTCACGCCCGTGGCCGATTACAAGCCCTATGACCTGGCGGCCATCCCGGGCGCAACCCGCCGGGTGGTGCCCGGCACGCCGATCCTGAGCGGCCGCTATCCCGTCGCCAGCGGGCTGGAGCATGACGAATACGGGCACCCGTCCGGCGCGCCGCAGTTGCACCGCGCCATGACCGCCCGGCGGCGCCGGAAGCTGCAGGCGCTGGCCGCCACGCTGCCAACCCCGCAAGTGCTGGGGCCTCCCGAGGGCGCGCTGTTGCTGGTCGGCTGGGGTTCGACCCGCGGCCCGATTCGCGAGGCCACCGAACGCGCCCGCGCGGCCGGCGAAAGCGTTTCCGCCCTGCACCTCAGGCATCTCCACCCCCTGCCGCCGGGGCTGGAAGACATCTTTGCCGGCTTCAAAGCCATCCGCGTCGTGGAAATGAACGACGAGGGGCTGTATGGCTATGGCCAGCTGGCCGGCCTGCTGCGCGCGCGCTATTGCCTGCCTCAAATCCGCGGCATCAACAAAACCGACGGGCTGACCTGGAAAGTCCGCGAGATACTCGAACGCGCCCGCGCCGACCGCGACGCCGGCCTGCGCCCGGAACCCGCCACCGCCGAACGCCATGCTTGATTTATGACCGCTCCCGCAACCTCTCCCGCCCCGCCCGCCGCCGCGGCCGAACGCCCGGGGCTGACCAAAAAACAGCTCGCCGCCGAACATCCCACGTGGTGTCCGGGCTGCGGCGATTTTTCCGTGCTGGCCCTCTTTTTCAAGCTCATCGAGCGGCGCAAGCTGTGGCAGGAAAAGATTGTCACCGTCTCCGGCATCGGGTGCGCCAGCCGCTTCCCGTACTTCGTCCAGGCCAACGGCGCGCATTACATTCACGGCCGGGCGCTGCCATTCGCCAGCGGCGTCTTGCTTTCCCGGCCCGATCTCCACGTGTTTGTTTTCGGCGGAGATGGCGACCTGTTCTCGATCGGCGGCAATCATCTCACGCATACCGCCCGCAAAAATATCCGCATCACCTGTGTGGCGCTGGACAACTGGCTCTATAGCATGACCAAGAAACAGACCTCGCCCACCTCCCCCCTCGGGTTCAAGAGCAAGACCGACCTGGGGGGCGCGATAGACTACCCGATCAACCCGGCCCGGCAGGCCATCGCCGCGGGCGCCACCTTCGTCGCGCGCACTGTCAGTTCCAATCCCAATCATTTGCTGCAAATGCTGGAAGCCGCGCAGGACCACAACGGTTTCAGCTTCATCCAATGCCTGAGCGAATGCGTGGAGTTTGCCCCCGGGGCATTCGATGCCGCCAACCCACGCAAAGGCGGGGTCTTCAACACTGTGCCCGCCGATCACGACCCCACCAACGAAGCCGCCGCCTATCAGCTTGCTAACGAGCCTTTCCCCGGCTACTTCGGCATCCTCTACCAGGTCAACCGGCCGACCAAAAACGCACAGGAAGCCGCCCTCAACCAACAAGCCAGCGCCCGGTTTGCCGGCCTCAAGGACTGGCAAATCCTCCAGAAAACCTTTGATCGGATGAAGTAGTCCCGCCCGGGCGGCCCAGGCAACTTTCGGGGCGATTTCATTCCCCTGCCCAAACCGGGGCCGTGGTGGAGCATTTACATTCGCCACGGTCACTGGTAAAAGCTGGATGTGCTTAGCGACGCAGCCATTTGGAAATCCTTAAGCGCGCGGAGCCGGTGGTTTTTGATTGCCGGGCCGTGTGTGATTGAAAGCGAGCAGCTTTGCCTGCAAGTGGCGTCGGCGCTGAAGCGGGCTTGCGACCGCATGGGCGTGTTTTACGTCTTCAAGGCCAGCTACGATAAAGCGAATCGCACCGCGGCCACTTCCTTTCGCGGCCCCGGGCTCGACGCGGGACTGGCGGTGCTGGCCAAAGTCCGCGCCCGCGTGGGCGTCCCGATCCTGACCGACATTCATACCGAAGCCCAGGCCGTGCCGGCGGCGCAGGTGGCCGATGTGCTGCAAATCCCCGCCTTTCTCTGCCGCCAGACGGATTTGATCGCCGCGGCGGCGCGCACCGGGCGGGTGGTCAACCTGAAGAAGGGGCAATTTCTTTCCCCGGAGGAAATGGGGCGCGTGGTGGATAAGGCGCAGCGGGCGGGCGGACGCAAGCTGCTGCTGACCGAACGCGGCACGACGTTTGGCTACCATAATCTCGTGGCGGACATGCGCGCGATCCCGATCCTGCGCCGGCTGGGCTGCCCGGTGATTTTTGACGCGACGCATTCGGTTCAGCTTCCGGGCGGCGGGGGCGATTGCTCGGGCGGGCAGCGGGAGTTTGCGCCGGTGCTGGCCCGTTGCGCCCTGGCCGCCGGGGCCAACGGGGTGTTCATCGAAACCCATCCCCACCCGGAGCGGGCGCTCAGCGACGGCCCCAACATGATTCCGCTGGCGGAAATGCCCGCGTTGCTCCAGAGCCTGAAGCGGATTCATTCCGCCGTCCGATGATGAACGGGCGAATCGGCATAGGCTCCGTGCTCGGGCTGGCCGCGCTGGCCGCCGCCCTGGCGCAGCCGGCCGGGGAGGAGCGCGCGCAGCCGGTGACGCGGGGGGAGACGCTCAAGCTGGCGGAGTATCATGCCGCGCCGCATGATTTGCAGATGAAATCGCTCCTCGAAGGCGCTCGGGCGCAACGCCAGCCGGATGGGCGCATCGTGGTGACCCAGGCCCGGTGCCAGACCTTCACCCCGACCGGCCAGGGCGAGCTGGTGGTCGAGGCGCCCGAATGTGTTTATGATCCGAAGCAGCGCACCATCCGCTCGGCGGGAGCGCTCCACGTGCGGACGGCGGACGACCGGCTCGCCATCGCCGGGGAAGGATTCACCTGGCAGCAAACCAACTCGACGCTGCTGGTATCCAATCGCGTCCATACGCGGCTGCGGCCGGAGCTGTTCCGGCCGCCCGGCGGCGCTCCCCTGCCCTCCGCGCCCGCGCCGGCGGGGCCCACCCTGGACATTTCCTCCGACCGGCTCGAGTACGCGCAGACGCCGGGCCAGGGGATTTACGAGGGGAACGTGCGCGTCTCGGGCACGAACCTGAACGCCACCGCGGGCCGGTTGATCCTGCGGTCGCCCATGAGCGAGCATCGCCTGCAAAGCCTCACCGCGGAGGAACACGTCGTTGTGGATTACGAGCAGATTCACGCCACGGGTGACTGGGCGTTTTATTCGGCCGACACAGACCGGGTTCAGTTGAAGGGCCGGCCCACCTGGCGGATCGAGCAACGGGAAGGGAGCGGCGACGAACTGATATTTGAACGCAGCAACCGGGTTTTCCAGGCCAACGGCCATGCCCGGCTCCAGATGCCCCGTGCGAGCCTGGGCGGGGCCAGCTTCCTTTCGCGGGCCGAAGCGGCGCCGACGGATGGGCCGGCGGCGACCCGGCAATTCCTGGAAGTTCGGTGCGATCGCTATGAGCTGCGGACCAACGTGGCGGTTTTTTACGGGCCGGTGCGCGTCAACGACTGGAACGGCGGCCAGGCGCAGGGGCAAATGACCTGCGGATTGCTGACGCTTACCCTGGGCGCTACCAACGAATTACAGCGGCTGGTGGCGGAGCGGGATGTCGTCATTGTCCAGGCGGACCGGCGGTTCACCGCGGCCCGGGCGGAGTACACCGCGGGCGACCGCCTCCTGAAGCTGACCGGCCAACCGGCCTGGCAGGACGGTCCCCGCGCGGGCCGGGGCGATTGGATGCAGGTGGACCTGGCGCGCGAGGAGCTGTCCGTGCGGGGAAACGCCGTCATGAAATTGCCGGCGGGCGAAGTGGGGCAAGCCGTCTTGACCGGCGCGGAGGCGGCCCGACCGGTCGAAACCCGGCCCGGCGCGGACGGGAGCGCGGAGATTCATTCGCGGGAATACCGGTTCACGGAGCAGACGGCCCTCTTCGAAGGGGGCGTGCGCATCGAGCACCCGCAAATGCAGTGGACTTGCGACCGGCTGAGCCTGACCTCGCCGCCGGAGCTGGGGCCGGGCGGACGCCGGATGGTCGCCGAGCCGGCGGTGGTCTTTGACCTGCTGAGCGAACCGGGCAACCCGGTTCATGGCACCGGCGAGAGGGCGGTTTACACCCGCCGCCTGGCCGCCGCCCGGACGAACGACTTCATCGAGTTGCACGGGACTCCGGCGATGATGGCGTCCTCCAACCTCGTGATTCGAAACGAGCTGATCGTGCTGGATATTTCCGGCCGCAAACTGGCGACGCCGGGGAAGTTTAACTTCCGAGGCCCGTTGCCCGCGGCGATGACAAATCACTTTCGCCCGGAGAAACGCCGTTGACGCGAAGCCTGCCATGCGCACGCCGAAAATCATTCGAATGGACGAGCCGACGGCGGACGGGACGAACGGAACGTTGCTGGCCACGGAGAAGCTGGTGAAGGAATATCGCCAGCGCCGCGTGGTCAACGGCGTTTCCATCACGGTCGCGGCCGGGGAAATTGTCGGCCTGCTCGGCCCCAACGGCGCCGGCAAGACCACCACGTTTAATATGATTGTCGGCGTCATCCGGCCGGACGACGGGGCCGTCCGGTTTGCGGCGCGCGACATCACCCGCCTGCCGATGCACAAGCGCGCCCGCCTGGGCCTGGGGTATCTGACCCAGGAACCCTCCATCTTCCGCAAGCTGACCGTCGCGCAGAACATCCTGGCCATCCTGGAGACCTGCCGGTTGAGCCGGGCGGAGCGGGCGATGCGATTGAAATATCTGCTGGACGAGCTGGACCTGACGCCGCTGGCCAAAAGCAAGGCCTACACGCTGAGCGGCGGCGAAAAGCGGCGGCTGGAAATCACCCGCGCGCTGGTGACCAGCCCCCGGCTGCTGCTGCTGGACGAGCCGTTCAGCGGCATTGACCCCATCGCCGTTTACGAGGTGCAGAAAATCGTGCGCCGGCTGAAAGCGCGGGGATTGGGGATACTGATCACCGACCATAACGTGCGGGAGACGTTGAAGCTGGTGGACCGGGCCTACCTGATCCACAAGGGCGAAGTCGTTTATGAGGGCGCCGGCGAGCAGTTGGTCCACGACCCCAAAGCCCGCGAAATCTACCTGGGCCCTGAATTCAACCTATGAACGGGAACCGCGGACAGCGGAAAGCGGGCGCCCGCAGCCGGCGGTTGGCCGCGACGGCGGAACGCGGGCCGCGCCTTTTTTCCGAGGGATGAACGCGGAATTCCCCCAACCCATGTCCTATGCCACGAATCAAAAAACATGACCCCGTCTCCGTCGAACGGTTTTACACCGAATACGCCGGGGCGTTGCAACTCAAGCTGGTAGCCGGCGCTGCGGGGCTGCGGCGGTTGATCGGTGAGCCGACCGTCAACCGGCCCGGGTTGGTGATCTCCGGGTTCACGCGGTATTTCGCCAAGGAGCGGGTGCAGGTAATTGGCAATGCCGAGGCCGTCTTTCTGAAATCCCTGCCGCCCGAGGAACAGATCAAGCGCTACGCGGTTTTCTTCTCGCATAAAGTTCCGTGCCTGGTGTTCTCGCGCAACCTGCAGCCCCACAAGTTCTGCCTGCAGGCGGCCGAAAAGTATCGGACCCCGGTTTTCCGCTGTCCCATGGTGACGATGAAGTTCATTAACCAGGCCACGCTGGCGCTCGAGAACCTGTTCGCCCCGCGCGGCACGGAGATGGGCAGCATGGTGGACATCCTGGGCGTGGGCGTGATTATTCGCGGGGAGAGCGGCATCGGCAAGAGCGAGAGCGTGCTGGCCTTGCTCGATCGGGGCTACAGCCTCGTGGCCGACGACATCACCAAGGTGACGCTGGTGGATGGCCGGGAAGTGATGGGCACCAGCTCCGAAGTCATCCGCGACCACATGGAAGTGCGCGGCATCGGCATCATCAACGTCGCCGCCATGTTCGGCATCAAGAGCATCCGGCGCGAAAAGCGGGTGGATTTGGTAGTGACCTTGAAATCGTGGACCGAGGGGGAGGAAGTGGACCGCCTGGGGCTGGAGCAGGAATCCGTGCAAATCCTCGGCGTGGACATCCCGCACATCACCATCCCGGTGCGCCCTGGCCGGGACCTGGGCCGTTTGATCGAAGTGGCCGCTTTCCAGACCAAGCTCAAAAGTGCGGGCTATAATGCCGCCCAGGAACTCAACACCCGGCTCATCGCGCAGATGGCGCCGGAAGCCCAGGCGTAAAATTCTGTGGCGGCGGGACGCTTTTTCGGTTAAGCATAGGTGAAAGACGCAATGAGCGCGAAAGCGATAACAGGCAGCGATACCGTCTTGACCAAAGATTTCAAGGTGTCGAACAAACTGGGCATCCACGCCCGGCCGGCGGCCATGTTTGTCAAAACGGCCAATCGCTTCCGGTGCGAAATCTTTGTGGAAAAGGACGGCGAGCGAGTCAACGGCAAGAGCATCATGGGGCTGATGATGCTGGCCGCGGGCCCGGGCAGCAAGGTCACCGTCCATGCCCAGGGCCAGGATGCCTCCCAGGCCCTTCTCGAACTGGAAACCCTCATCAATCGCAAATTTGACGAGGAATGATGATGGCGGCGCCTTCCCTCCGGCGGCGGCGCAACCCGGCAACTCTCCCATGAATACGGCTGAATTTGACGTGAAGCATATCGCCCACCTGGCGCGGCTCTCCCTCTCGCCCGAAGAGGAACAGACGCTGGGCGGGCAAATGGGCAATATCCTCGGCTACATCGAGAAACTGAAAGAGGTGGATGTCAGCGGCGTGGATCCGACCGCGCACGCCTTCCCGCTGGTCAACGTCGCCCGGCCGGATGAAATTCGCCCTTCCCTCAGCAACGAAGAGGCTCTGCGCAACGCCCCGGCGCGCGCCAACGGTCTGTTCATCGTCCCCCGAATCGTCGAATAATGCCGTTTTCGGGCCTCCGACTGCGGGGCGCGGAGCCGCCGGCAAAGCCGCGGCAGCCATCATCCCACGCGCCTTTGCCGGCGGAGCGCCTACGGGACACGCGCTTCCGCCAGATCCCGAACTGAGCTGGCGATGCTGGCGTTGCGGGCGCGGCCCGCGGCCCAGGCGCGTTGTTCCGAGATTTTCTCGGCCAGGGTTCTGGCCAGCGGCACGGTTTGATGCAGCGCTTCGAGCACGTGCGCGGTGGTCAATTCCTGCTGCGCGTAGAAGGCGTCGTAGAGGGCGCTGATGATTGCCGCTTCAATCTCGGCACCGCTGAACTCCGGGCTGGCCGCCACCAGCGCGGGCAGGTCGAAGTTGCCGGGATGGCGGTGGCGCTTCGCCAGGTGGATGCGGAAGATGTCGGCCCGTTCCGGGGGCCGGGGAAGGTCCACGTAGAAGATTTCGTCCAGCCGCCCCTTGCGCAGCAGCTCCGGCGGGAGCTGGGAAACGTCGTTGGCGGTGGCCACGACGAACACCGGGGCGCGCTTTTCCGAAAGCCAGGTCAGGAAGGTGCCAAAGACCCGGGCCGTGGTGCCGCCGTCGGTGAAGCCGGAGCTTTGGGAACCGCTAAAGGCCTTGTCAATCTCATCCACCCAAAGCACGACCGGCGCAATAGATTCAGCCACCGCAATGGCCCGGCGGATATTTTCCTCCGACGAGCCGACCAGGCTGCTGAACATGCGGCCCATATCAAAGCGCAGCAGCGGCAATTGCCAGCGCCGCGAGACAGCTTTGGCGCAAAGGCTCTTGCCGCAACCCTGGGCGCCCAGCAGCAGCACCCCCCTGGGGGCCGGCAGCCCAAACGCCCGCGCCTCGTCGGTGAAGGCCGCGGCACGCTTGTTTATCCAGTCCTTTAACACGTCCAGGCCGCCCACGTGGTCGAAGTCCTCCTCGGCCTCGTAATATTCCAGCAGGCCGCTCTTGCGGATGATTTGCTGTTTCTCGGCGATCACCTCGCCAACGGCGTCCTCGCTGAGCCGCTGGTTCTTGACGATGATTTTGGCAAAAACATTCTCCGCCTCCCCCAGCGTGAGGCCCAGTGCCGCCTGCAGCAGCCGGTCCCGGCCCGGTTCGTCCAGCTCAACCGGCACCTCCCCGGACTCCCGCAGTTCGGCGGCGGCTTTGTCCAGCAGCTCGCCCAACTCGTCTTTGCCCGGTTGCGGAAAGTTCAAGACGGTGATCTCCTTGTCCAGCTCGGGCGGGATTTCCAGCACCGGCGAGATCAGCACGATGGTCTTGCGGCTGTTTTTGAGGTGGAGCGCGATATCCTTGAGGCGGCGGATGATGGCGAAATTGCCCCGCGCCAGAAACGGATGGAAGTCCTTGAACAGGAACAGGGCCGGCTCGAGTTGTTCCACCACCAAATCCAGCGCTGCCAGCGGTTCCCGGGTGGCGGGGTTGCGGCCTTTTTGGGATTGAAACGGCGTGCCGGCCGCCACTACGCCGGAGCTGCAGGTCCACTCGAAAACCTTCTTCTGCCGCCCGGCGGCAATTTGCCGCAGAATCTTTTCCACCCGCAGCTCCTCGCTGGTGATGATATAAAGGATGGGATAACGGGCGCGGATGAGGATCTCAACTTCGTCGGAAAAGCTCATAACGACGGACGCGAGGGCACGGGATCAACTGCCAAAAAAACGCCGCCACCAGGCGCGGGCGGGCGGCGGAGGCAGATCGCGCACGGACTTTTCCAGCCGGCGCGCGATGGCCGGCGGCACGGGCGTACACTGCGCATCATGGCGAAGCATTTCCTCCACGCTGGCAAACTCCCGCGGGGCGGCGGCCGCTGCTTGCTGTTGCCGGGCGTCGAGTTGTTCCTGTTCCTGCGCGGTCAGTTTGGTTTGACGTTTCATCTTTCCATCTCATTCCGTTTGGCGAAACCGGACGATAAAAGCCTTGCGCGCGCGGTGCAGCTTGCCGCGAACCGCATCGGCGGACTGCCCCGTCAGCGCGCCCACCTGTTCATAACTCAATTCTTCATCGGCTACCAGCAATAAAAGCAGCCGGTATTCCCCGGGCAGCCCCGCAAGCGCCTGCTGGATGCGCTCGCCCAGCTCCCGGATTTCCACCACGCGCAACGGCGAGTCGGTCCGCGCCGCGGTGTTCTCCCAGAGGGCCTCATCCGCGTTGCTGAGCATGTGCCGTTCATGCCACGCCGCCAGCAGGTTGCGGCAATGGTTGATCGCTATCCGGTAAAGCCAGGTGCGCCACGAAGATTCCCCGCGGAACTGGTTCCGTTTGCAAAACGCCTTCAGAAAGACATCGTGGGTCGCGTCTTCCGCTTTGCCAGGGTCATTCAACAGCCGCAGGCATAAATAGTAGATGGCGCGGCTGTGCCGGGTATACAGATCGGCGAATGCGGACGGGGCCAGCCCGGCTTGCGGCGCATCCGGACCCTCACGTTCTGCCAACGGCTCGCTCACAACACGGCTCACAAAGAATTAGACCGCAGCGCCCGCCGGATGTCACGGGAAATAGTGTGGAAACGCGGCTTGCCGGCACCGCGCCCATATAATTCAGGCGCAGCCGGCGGCGGCTGCGCCTGTGGGGGATGAGTTGGGAGGGGCGGTTCTGACTCAGTCCGGAAGATCGCCGCTGCAATCGTGCGTTGGCGGAACCACGAACTTCTCCGCCGGCTTCGCGCACCAAAGCATGCCCAGGGCATTCACTACCGAATCCGTGGCGCGCCAGAGTTCACCGCGGCAGATGACTTCGCCGTTGGCGCGGGGCGTTGTCTTCCCCGTCCTATCGCTCTTGACGATGCGGCGCGTTGTCTTGTTCATTTGCAGTCAATGCTTCTGGCGGGGACAGAGCCGCGGCTCTGCGCCCGTAAAAAGGTCGTCACATGATTCGGGTTGGGAATCACAGGCTGCTTTTTAAGCTCGCCAAAGTTCAAATTTACTTAGCATGGCCAATGCCAAAAACCATGCCAAAGTTCTAAGATGTATATTATCAATAATTTACAGACATTAAATCGTCTATGGCGGACAGAATTTGTGGCATAAAGTGTAAAGATTCCCGACGAGCTACAGGTCCAAACTGCTTTACAACCAGCGCAGCAAAAACCTAAGTGGCCTATTAACCGAAGGTTAGCTTGCGTTTTTGCCGCGCTATCGGCTTGGTTTAACGACTGTAAATTGACCCGACGCTTTCTGTTGTAATGGTGTGGGTGGGTGAATTGGTGTCAGAGATCGCTTCAATAACCTTTGGAAGGGGCTAAGAAGCCGCAAGAACCCGGTGGTATGGAGCGTTCGCCAGATATCCCATTTTCGATTGATCGCTCGCCGCGCTTTGCTCCACAACCAAAAGATTCCAGTGGTGTTTCTCTCTTCAAACACTATATTTGCCTTATGACGAACAGTGGGAAACTGTTGCTGTGCGTGCTCGCGGCGCTGGTATCCTGGCCGGCGATCCGGGCGGCAGGGAACGAAACCTCCGGGGGGAATCCCTACCAGGCGATTGTAGATCGGAATGTTTTTGGACTGAAGCCCCCCCCGCCACCGCCTGATCCGGAAGCCAATAAGCCGCCGCCGCCCAAGATACTGCTCACGGGTATTTACGAGATGGGCGGCACCAAGCGGGTGTTGATGAAGGTGTCCATGCCCGCCAAACCGCCGGAACCGGCCAAGGAAATCCCGCTGACCCTGTCCGAGCGGCAGCGCGATGGCGAGATTGAAGTTCTGGAAATTGACACGGTGGCCCGCACGGCGAAGGTGAACAACCACGGCACCATTACGAGCCTCGATTTTACCAACAACGGCGTGAAGGTGGCCGCGACGCCGGCGCCTGGCAAGCCCGCCGCGCCGACTCCTCCCACGAGAACCCCAACAACTCATCCAGGCGCGGTGAAAAGAAACTGGCCCCCGGAACCGACCACGCCGGAAGAAGCGGCGATTCGTGAGGCGGCCTACATGATGCGGAACAAAGCGGCGATTGATCGCGGTGAGTTGCCGCCGCTGCCGGGAAACAATCCCCTGCTCCAAAATCAGCCTGCCCCAACGCATGCCCCCGTCCAGATGCAGCCCCCCCCAATGCCGCCTTTGCCCCCGGGCGCTGCTCGCGCTTCCCCATACTGATCAATGGGTTAGCCGTTCGTTGCGGCGTCCGCTCCCCCGCCAACCCGCTCTGCCGGAGGGAGCTTGACCGTCATTCCTTCGCGGGCGGCGTTGACCCGGAGCGAACCTTTTCGCCGGGCAACAATCCGCCGGGCGTGCGCCAGCATTCGGGCGACTTTGGCGTCATCGTGATCGGGGGCATGGTGGAAGAGAAAGAGCGTTTTCACCTTTGCCTGGAGCGCCAATTCCACCACCGCGTCCATGCAGCCGTGCCCCCAGCCGCGGTGCTGCCGGTATTCCTCGGCATCGAATTGCGTGTCCATAATCAGCACGTCCGCGCCATGCAGGAATTGGATCATCGCCCGGTTGGCCGCAGGGGCGGGGATGCGCCCGGGCGCGCCGGCGTCATTCGCCACCGGCACCTCATGATCCGGAAAGAAGGCCACGGACCCGCAGGAGGTGAACAGGCGGTAGCCGACGCATTTGCCGGGATGGTTGGCTGGCCGGGCCTGCACGCGGACCGGCCCAATCTGGAAGCGCCTCTGTTTGAGCTCCCTGATGCGCACATTGGCGGGCACCTCGCGGAGCCGGACCGGGAAGAAGGGGGTGGCCATCTGGCCGGCCAGCACCACTGCCAGGCCGTGCCGCGCCCCTTCATAGCCAAGAACACGCAGGTGGTTTTGCGGTTGATAGACCGGCGAAAAGAAGGGCAGCCCTTGAATATGATCCCAATGGGTATGCGTCAGCAGCAACGTCAACTCAAGCGGCTGCTCTTTGGCTTCCGCGAGCAAATGGTGCCCCAGCAGGCGCAAACCCGTGCCGGCGTCGAGAATGATGATCTGGCCATCGGCGCGGATTTCAACGCAGGAAGTATTGCCGCCGTAGCGAACGGTGCCCGGGCCGGGGGCGGGAATGGAACCGCGCACCCCCCAGAACCGGATCAGCGCCGGTTCCGCGCTGCGGGCGCGGCTGTTGGTGCGGAAACCTTTGTTCACGGAAACCCGGGTTGTCGTTATCCCGCCTTGCCGCGGGGCGCCGCGTCCGGGGGTTCGTCTTTGCTGGCGGCGGCCTCCGCCGCTTCCAGGGAGGCATAATAGACGCCCAGGTTGTGCTGGGCCGTCTTGTCCCCCGCCCGCGCGGCGCGGCAGAACCACTTGACCGCCTCGCGCACGCTCTTGGGCACGCCGCGGCCGGTTTCGTAGCACAGGCCAAGGTTGCATTGCGCCGGGGCGCATTCCTGCTCGGCGGCGCTGCGATACCACTTCACAGCTTCCTCATAGTTCTGCGGCACCACCTGGCCGTTCTCGTAAAAGACTCCCAGGTTAAACTGCGCCTGCGGCTCGCCCTGCTCGGCGGCGGCGTGATACCACTTCACGGCTTCGGCGTAATTCTGCGGCACGCCCTGGCCGGTCTCGTACAGCACCCCCAGGTTGAACTGCGCCGCCGGGTCTCCCCGCTCGGCGGCCTCGCGAAACCATTTGGCGGCCTGCCCGTATTCCTGCGGCACGCCCAGGCCGGATTGGTAGCAGAATCCCAGGTAGCACTGCGCCGTATCGTCATTTTGATCGGCTGCCCGGCGAAACCACTTGACCGCCTCCGCATAATCCTGCGGCACCCCCTGGCCCGTCTGGTAGCAAATGCCAAGGTAGCACTGCGCGGCGGCATCGCCTTGATCGGCGGCCTTGCGCACTTCTTCAAACGACTGCCAGGTGCGGCGGTTCTTTCGCATGAATCGCGTGCTCTTCTGTTAATTACCCGACCAAAGCGCCTTGCGCCGCCCTGGCCCTCAACTCATTGCTTCTCAGAATAAAACCCTTTTTCCCGATTTCAAGCAGGGAATCACCGCCGGGAAACGCCCCGCCCGCCTCAGCCCCGCCCCAGCCGCGCCAGCAGCTTGCCATGAAGGCCGCCAAAACCGCCGTTGCTGAACACAATCACCACCTCGCCGCCCTGGACCTGCTGCGCCACATGGGCCGCGATGGCGTCCGCGTCGGGCAGATAGACGGCCTCCTTGCCCGCGTCCCGCAAGTCGCGCATCAGGCGCTCCGGGTCGAGCCGCTCTTCGGGGGCCAGCAATTCCAGGCGGTCCACCTGCGCGATAACCACGGCGTCGGCCTCCGCGAAGGCGCCGGCCAGTTCGGCCTGGAAAACCCTGCGCCGGGTCGTATTGGTGCGCGGCTCGAAGATGGCCCAGACCCGCTGGGTGGGATATTTCTGGCGCAGCGCGCTGAGGGTGGCGCGGATGGCCGTGGGGTGATGGCCAAAATCGTCCAGCACGATCACGCCGCCCGCCAAGCCCCGCACCTCCAGGCGCCGCTTGATGCCTTTGAAGGTGTCGAAGGCCGATTGAATCTGCTGGTTCTTGAGGCCGCAATGCTTGGCGCAGGCCACCACGGCCAGCGCGTTGCGCACGTTGATTTCCCCCAGGAAATTGGTGCGAAACTTAAAGCTGGGGATCTCAAACTCGGACGCCGTCGGGCCATAGCGGAGGTTGAAGGCCTGGACGGCATTGATCTCGCCCAGCCCGAACCGTTTCACCGGGCAATGCGTCACGTCGAGCAGCGGCGCCAGGCGCGGATCGTCGCCGTTGCCGAGCAGCAGGCCGTTGCGGGGGATCAGGCGGATGAAGTATTTGAAAGCCGTCTGGATGGCCTCCAGGTTGTCAAAGATGTCGGCGTGGTCAAACTCGAGGTTGTTGATAATGGCCACCTCGGGCAGATAATGCACAAACTTGCTGCGCTTGTCGAAAAACGCGGTGTCGTATTCGTCCCCCTCGAGGATGAACCACTCGCTGTCGGTAAAGCGCGCGCCCTGGCTGAAATTGTTGGGAATGCCGCCGATGAGGTAGCTCGGGTTCAGGCCGTTGTGTTCAAAAACCCAGGCCAGCAGCGCCGTGACCGTGGTCTTGCCGTGCGTGCCGGCGACGACCACCGAACGCTTGCCGCGCAGGAAGTAGTATTTCAGCAGTTCCGGCAGCGAACAGTAGGGCAGCTTGTGGTCCAGCACATATTCGGCTTCCGGGTTGCCCCGGGAGATGGCGTTGCCGATGACCACCAGGTCCGGCCGGTGCGCCAGGTTGGGCTCGGCATAGCCGGGATTGACCTCGATCTGCCGCTCGGCCAGAAACGTGGACATCGGCGGATAAATGTTCTGGTCCGACCCGGTGACCTTGACCCCTTTTTCCCGCAGCGCCGCGGCGACGGACGCCATCGCCGTGCCGCCGATGCCGATAAAATGAACCGATTGAATGCGCGAAAACATTGCGCGAGTATGATAAACACCGCGCGCGGCCTGAAAAGGGAAAAGGGCCGGAGCCCGGAGAAACCGCGCGCCGCCGCCCGCCCGGCGCAATTTCACTTGTCGCCCGGGAAACGCCCGCTTAGGGTAGCCCGTGGCGAATTACTGCCTGCAATATGATTGAGCTGTTTCAGTTTCCCTGGAGCCCTTACTGTATTATTCAGCGCCGCATCCTCGAGTTCTCCGGCGCCCGCTTTAAAATTACCAACATCCCCTGCAGCGATTGTTCGCGGATCTGGAAGCTGAGCCGCCAGCGTTACTATTGCGTGCCCCTCATCCGGGACGGCCAGACCGTGGTCTTCGAGGTAAGCGAAGATTCGCAAGTCATCGCCAAATACCTCGATGCCAAACTGCGGCTCCGGCTGTTCCCGCGGGAGGTGGAGGGCGAGCAATCCATCCTCTGGCGCTATATCGAGAACGAAGTCGAGGCGGTGGGCTTCAAGCTGAACGATGTGTACTGGCGCGAGGTGGTGCCCGCCGCCGACCAGGCCGGCTTTGTCCGCCACAAGGAGCGCAAGTTCGGCCGCGGCTGCCTGGAACAATGGCGCCGGCAGCGAAAGGAGCTGCTGGCGCAATTCACGCAACGGCTGGAGCCTTTCGAGAAGATGCTGTGGAACCGCCCGTTCCTGCTGGCGCACGAGCCGCGGTTTGTGGATTTCGACCTCTTCGGCATCCTGGGCAACTTCCTCTACTCGGGGCATTACCGGCTGCCCCCGGCGCATCCCCGCCTGCGGAAATGGCACGCCCGCATGGCGGCGGCGCAACATTCGGCCGGGAACGACAAGGTGCCCTTCTGACCGATAAGAAAATAAACCGTTATGAAAGTATTGCCGTGGTTATGTGTGGTGGGGCTGTTGGCCGGGCTGGGCTGGGTTTACTCCGCCAGCCAGAAGAAGGACGCCGCGCTGGCCGCCCTGCGCGCGGAACACCAGCAGTTGCAACAGGAACGCGCCGCCCTGGAGGAAGCCGCCCAGGCGCGCACCGAAGCGGAAAACAACGAGTTGCTGCGCCTGCGCAAGGATCATGAGGAACTGCTGCGCCTGCGCAACGAGGTCCGCCAGTTGCGCGCCGACAAGGACCAGCTCGGCGCGCAGGTCCGATCCGCCCAGGCGCAGGCCCAGGGAGCCCAGGAACAGCTCCAGGCCCTGCGCACCAGCGCGGCGCAACCGGCGCCGCCCGCTCCGGGAGCCCCGGCGGCGCCCGCCACTCCCGAGCAGCAACAGGCCCAGTTGTGCATCCACAATCTCCGGCTCATCCACGCCGCCAAACAACAGTGGGCCCAGCAACGGCAAAAACCGTCCGGCACCCTGATCACCCCGGCGGATATCGCGCCGCTGCTTCCCAACCAGACCGTGCCCTCCTCCTGCCCGGCGGGCGGGGTTTACACGTTGAACCCCATCGGCGTCCCGCCCATCTGCAACATCCCCGGCCACTCCCTGGCGAAGTAAGCATTCCCGGCTGGCGCGGCCCCGCCCTCGCCTGCCCTCGAGCTGGCCGCCAGCGGCCGCGCCGCGGAACCGCCCCGACTCGAGGCGCCCCGATCAGGGCGCACGGAAAGCCGCTTGCGCAATCGCCCCCGGCGCTTCAGCCCGCCCGGCGCCAGTGACGAAACCGAAAACAAATCGCGCCGCCCGGGCTTTCCCGGACGGCGCGTGATTCCCGCGCGAGATCGCGCCGGGCAACGGCGCGCCCCCGCCGCGCTTAATAAACGTGCGTGCTTTCCTCGGCGATCACCGGCGAAGTCAGCATG
>Ga0208195_1000389_pt1 | contig 58601 bp, 55 predicted proteins | sample AD_UKC077_MetaG_FD_184441 | JGI IMG/M metagenome (GOLD analysis project Ga0208195, IMG submission 184441) | Active sludge microbial communities of municipal wastewater-treating anaerobic digesters from USA - AD_UKC077_MetaG (SPAdes) (version 2) | ecosystem: Engineered > Bioreactor > Anaerobic >... | reverse complement strand
CCTCGACGTAGAGCCCAATGTGCTGATCATCTTCGATAACTCCGGGAGCATGAACTGGTCCACCGAGCAGTTTCAAGGAACAGCATATGACCCTGGCACTATCTATCCAGGGACGCATGACGCGAAATGGGTTTATCATAAAGAACGCGGATGGATAACCTGGCATACCTTCAGGAACATAGGAGCGAATTATCATGTGGATTCAAATGAGATAGGGTGTCCCGATGCTCGGGAAACCCTGAACACCAAAGGGCACTGGATTGGAAATATATCCAACCGATCTCCTTATGGCTGCAGCACTCGAGACACGGCAAGAAGGCTTCGGACCGGTAACTACTGGAATTATCTCGACTCTGTTTCTGCCGTGGAGAAGACGCGTTTACAGATAGCCAAAGAAGTTATCACAGAACTGGTGCAAACTACCACGGGGGTGCGGTTCGGCATCATGATTTTCAACTATAGCGAGGGGGGGCGCCTCATCGCGGACATTATAGAAAGGGATGCAAGCGGAATCGCTACTCTGGTAAGCCAGATTAACAAGATCACTGCAGATACATGGACACCGCTGGCAGAAACCCTTGCAGAGGCGGGTCTCTATTTCGCAGGCAAGAAGTCTTGGGCGAATTCATCTAATACTGTGGGAATGCTTCAAAAATCTACGACATATAAGTCTCCCATTGATCTGCGGTGTCAGAAGAATTACGTCATCATCATGACGGATGGAGAGCCCACTATGGACAAGGGGAGTATCCTCACTCGGGCTGATTACATCAATGGCAAAGCCATAAAAGATTACGATGGAGATGGGCGTGAGCCGGGTGGCGCAAATGAGATTTTCTATCCTGACGATGGGAGCGATTACCTTGACGACGTGGCGAAATTTCTCTACGACGAGGACCTCCTTTCCGGCAGCATCGTGGATTCGAGCGGCGTCTCGTTTGATAGCGAGGATTACCCCAAACAAAATGTCATTACCTATACTGTGGGATTTGATGTTGATAACGATCTTCTGAAAAGGACCGCTGATGCGAACCACGGGCAGGGCGATTATTACACTACCGAACAGGGGGATAATTTAACCGATATATTTGAAACAATCATTGCGACCATCTTGGAAACCAGCGTGCAGTTCGTGGCCCCGGTGGTCCCCGTGAACAGAACGAACAGAACGTATGCAGACAACGCCATGTACCTAGGGCTGTTTCTTCCCGACAGCTCGGGTTTCTGGAAAGGAAACCTGAAGAAGTTCGGGTTGGGCAACAACGGCATGCTCCTCGACCGTTATGGACACGATGCGCTGGATGCTTCAGGATCAATCAAGGAGGGTGCTAAGACCTGCTGGTATGAAGTAACCGGTCCTGAGGGAATCACCGTGAACGCCGGTGGTGCCGGCATGATTCTTCTGGGGCAGTCAACAAGAAAATTCTATACGCGAAGTTCGGGAAGCTCTCTTCTGGAATTCAATAAGACCAACATATTGCCAACAAATCTGGGGTTTGCTGATGATACCTATACGACTGAGCGGGATGATCTGGTGGATTATGTGAGGGCTGAGGGAATCTACAGTCCATCAGCCACCGGGAGCAACGCAAAGCCAAGATCCTGGGTCCTTGGTGATATCCTCCACTCGGAGCCGACGGTACTCTATGACTACGCAGCCAGCACCAACGTGATTTTTGTGGGTGCGAATGACGGGTTCCTCCACTGTTTTCTCGACAATGATCACAGCGGAGAAGGGAATGTGAACATCGATCTCAAGGATGACACGCTTACTGAGGCATGGGCATTTGCGCCCTGGGATCTGCTGCCCAATCTACAAAAACTTCCTCCTGAGAAAGCTACGGCCCACATTCCGGGCGACGCGGTCCACGACTATTTTGTGGATGGCTCACCCATCATTTTCAAGCCCAAAGGCACACCCCGGAAGTCATATGTGGTCTTCGGACTCAGGAGAGGCGGAGACAAATACTATTGTCTCAATGTGACCGACTATAATTCTCCCACCTTTGCGTGGGAAATCCCAAATAATATTTTGGGCCCCGGCCTTGAAACGCTCGGGCAGTCCTGGTGTGCTCCCCGGTTTGTAACGATTAAAACTCATTCGGGTGATACAACGGGCAAAGAAGTGCTGCTCTTTGCAGGCGGATACGATACGAATCAGGACAATTCCGATCCAGGCTCGGCTGATTCAAAAGGCAGGGCCATTTTTGCTGTTGAGCCCGATGCTACGGGCTATACTTTAAACACCAAGATCAAGTTCCATTCCGGCAACTATTCGAACCTGACCTATTCGATTGTCGATCTGTGTTCGTTCGACAGCAACGATGACGATTTCGAAGACACCATCTATGCTGGATCTCTCGGAGGAGATCTGTTCGTATTTGCCGATCGCGATGGAGACGGCACATGGCAGGGCAGGAGGCTGTTCAGCGCAGGGAATGATGGGGGGACCGCGGGCTTGAGAAAATTCATGAAAGCGCCCGGGGTGGTAAGAATGACCCAGACCTATGATTTCGTCTACATCGGTTCGGGCGATCGGGAAAATCCTCGGGATGACACTGTCACGGACCGGTTCTATGCCATCAAGAACAGATGGCCGGGAACATGGTCGGATTCGACAGACACCCTTACCGTGGCTGACCTTGAGGATGTGAGTGTAGATATTTTTAACTCGGGCACTGCAACCGAAGAAGAAAAAACCTTGAAAGAGCAGTCGCTCAATGCCAAATCCGGGTGGTGGTTCAATCTGCCCAATCTTGGAGAAAAGGTGGTTTCATCCCCGATCGTGTTCGATAAGGCCGTATGGTTCACCACCTTCAGCCCATCGAGTTCTACAACGGAGAATACCGACCGTTGCTCCCTTCCGGGCGGCGTGGGAACGGCGAGACTCTATGCTGTCAACTATAAGACAGGTAGCGCCATGTTCGACCTTGACGAAGATGGTGAGATTGACAGGAGCGTGAATATTGGCGGAGGCATCCCCTCGGACCCTGTGGTTGTGGTGGCAAAAGAGGGAACATATATAGCGGTGGGCAGGCAGCGCGGGGTGACTCTCGAGGATAGTAGGAGCGGGAACCTTTTCAACAAAATATATTGGATACAGAAGTAAGAGCTTGAGGTTAAAGATGATGAAAAGAGTATTTTATTATGACCGGGTAATCACTGCACTGTGTGCTGTCATGCTATCAACATTGATTCACGTCCCATATGGCTATGCAACGGACGTCATTGATATGGTAATGGATGACTGGCATCCGGCAGAGATCACAGGAACGATAATGTCCGTGGATCAAAAATCCGGTAGCATGGTTGTCAATGAAATCCGAATATTGCTGGCTGATACAGTGACAAAAAATGGAAAGAGGTGTGCCACGCGCATAATGAATGAAAACGGAAACGAAATTACCCGGAAAAACCTCAAACAAGGCAGATTTGTGTACATTAAGGCCGGCACGGCCCTGGATCCGGATAAAAAAGTTGAATACGTTGTGGCAAAGGATATCTATATCCTGTCTGGTTTCATGAGTAGAAGAGAAATGAAAAACAAAGGTATCCTCATGGAACCTGTTACTCCATGGTAATGCTGGACGAGGACGCTGTATCGGGAAAAACAGACAGGCAATCTTTCCCTTACAAAACTATAATGCCCGTTCTTGTAAAGAAGGAACGGAACAAGGTGTGGACAAACCATATTTTCAAGCTTCAGGTGAGCCTGAACAAAGATGATCTTCAGTGACTGAGAATCCGGATATACGCGGCATCGTTCTCCACCAGGATGTCGGCCTTGGCGATCTGCCTGCGCTTGAGGTTTTCCATGGCGTCGAAAAGGCTGCCCTTGATCTCCATGACATGGCAGATGGAGTGATCGTAGATGCCCGTGATGCTGATCCGGGAGACCCCCTCGACGGACATGAGCGCATTGATCATTGACTGGTAGGTGACATAGTCGCTTATTCCCTCGACGCAGAGGGTTTTCTTCATCACGCCGGGGCTCTCGCTCAAGGTGCGCTTGCTGATGCCCGCGCGCACGGGCCCGATGATCTCATCGATCATGAGTGAGTTCATGGCCTCGGTTGCAAAGTCGCCCCTGCGGGAAACAGACCAGGACGAGATCACCGCGCCGGACGCCACATCGACCAGGGATACTTCGAACAGGCATTCATAGAGAGTGTCGAGAACCGGGGTGTAGGCAATGGTCCCGGTGATGAGCATATCCGCCCCGAGGGCATGGGCCGAGTCCAGGGGATCGGGCTGGGAGTGTGCAGGGCCCGGCTGTTTGCGGGGGCTGATCACGTTTTCTCCGAGGCGGCTCAATTCCCGTCCGAACTGCGACTCGAATGGAGAATATGCCGTACCCGCCTTGCCCGCCCACCATTCATAGGGACGTTCACTGCCCGGGCCCAGATATGAGATTGCCAGAAGAACCTTGGACCGGTGGCCCCGGGGGATGGTCAGAGCACGCGAGTGGAGCCACTGCTTCAGCGAATCGTCGTCGATCTTGACATCCACGCTGAGCTGGAGGATATCTCCCTGCCGGGTTCGAGAGGTGATCTGGTACTGAAGGATGTCCTGCATTCTCCTGGATGCGGTATACTCGGGAAGCAGCTGCATGAGATCTGCAACCGAGCTGCCGGGAACAAACCGCAGGCTGGCCTGCAAGGCTGCCTTTGCAAATGCGTCATCCAAGGCTCGCTGTTCCGCCTGCGCGAGATTGTCTTTCTCGATGGATCCCAGACCATAGACCGCAAGGGTAGTATCACCTCTACATATAAGGGGTGTGATGACTAAGAAAAAAAGAGCGGTGATACAGGTCGCTGTCTTGGGGTGAATCCTCATCCTGCCAGAAAATCTTTCAGTTTTGAGTTTGTCTCTGACGGCTCAATGCTCGCTACGGCATGCTTATAGATAAGTATCGGCTTATCGGTCTGGATAAGAATGCAGAATGGGTCGAAACTCTTTACAAATCCCTCGACCTTATCCTTGTCGACGAGAGTCACTACAATGGGGACCCTTTCCTTTCGCGCCTGATTAAGGAACTGGTCCTGCACATTAAATACAACCTTACCCATTGCAACCTCCTTATGGCTCATGGCTCATGGTGTGTTTTTTTTATTGTCTCGCTAACGTCTATATATTGTATTAATCATAATGATCTTTTGATCAAGTCTTTTTTATGCTAGTGCCTTAAAATCTCATGGTGCTGCGTTACGTACACCTTTGAGGGGCCTGATGTCAAAGGATAGTATGAAGCAAGAAATTGAAAAACGCATGAAGGATCTCCGGAAACAGATCGATTATCACAATTATCGCTACTATGTGCTCGATTCTCCCGAGATCTCTGATTTTGCCTATGATCAGCTCATGCGCGAGCTGCTGCAGCTCGAGGCCGAGAATCCGGAACTGGTGACGCCCGAATCTCCAAGCCAGAGGGTGGGTGCGGCGCCGATCAGCTCGTTTCCTCCCATGGTGCACCGGGTCCCTCTTCTGAGCATCGACAATGCCATGGACGTCGAAGAGCTTCGGGCTTTCCACCAGCGCATCGTCAAGCTCGCGGAAAGCGAAGACATCGCTTATTGCTGCGAGCCCAAGTTCGACGGTCTGGCCGTGGAGCTCGTCTATGAAAATGGTGTCTTCACCCGAGGAGGGACCCGCGGAGACGGATACACGGGTGAGGATGTAAGCGGCAACCTGAAGACCATAAAGAGCATTCCCTTGAGGCTGATAACCCGTGATCCGCCAGGTCTCCTGGAGGTGCGCGGCGAGGTGGTCCTCTACAAGAACGCATTTGCCGATCTGAACCGGGAACGTTCCGAAAGGCAGGAACCCCTGTTCGCCAACCCGAGAAATGCTGCCGCCGGTTCGCTCAGGCAGCTCGATCCGCGCATCACGGCATCGCGGGCCCTGGTGTTCTTCTCCTATGGGATCGTGGATGCCGTGGCAGTGGGTCTCGGCTCGCAGTATGAAACGCTCAAGAGCCTGAGCGGGCTCGGGTTCAAGGTGAACCCGGATGTGCGCCTCTGCGGCGGGATCGACGAGGTGGTCGACTTCTGCCTGTTCATGCAGGAAAAACGGGAGTCTCTGCCCTACGAGATCGACGGGGTCGCGATCAAGGTCAACGAGATCGACACCCAGCGGGCCCTCGGGATCAAGGCCCGGTCCCCCCGGTGGGCGGTCGCCTACAAATTCCCTCCGACCCGGGAGACCACCACGCTTAAGAGGATCGAGGTGCAGGTGGGAAGAACCGGGGTCCTCACCCCGGTGGCAATGCTCGACCCGGTCAAGGTCGGAGGAGTCACGGTTTCACGGGCCACGCTCCACAATGCAGACGAAATCAGGAGAAAGGACGTGCGCGAAGGCGATACCGTGATCGTCCAGAGGGCGGGTGATGTGATTCCCGAGATCGTGGCCCCGGTCGTTTCCCGGAGAACCGGGAGCGAGCGGGAGTTCGTCATGCCCGACACCTGTCCGGTCTGCGGATCGTTCGTGGTCAGAGACAGCGCCGGGAATAACGGGGCAGAGGGAGTCATGTACCGGTGCGTCAACATGGCGTGCCCGGCCGTTCTCAAGGAGCAGATCTATCACTTCGCATCAAAGGATGCCCTGGATATCGACGGCCTGGGCAGGAAGATCATCCGGCAGCTCGTTGACAAGGGCATGGTACGCGATGTGTCCGACCTCTACGCGCTCACCCGGGACGATCTCATGCAGCTGGAGGGGTTTGCCGAGCTCTCCACGTCAAACCTGCTCAAATCCATCCGGAAGAGCAAACAGACAACGCTGAGAAGGTTCCTCTACGGTCTCGGAATCCCGCACGCAGGGCAGGTGGCAGCCAGAGATCTGGCGGATCATTTCGGCTCTCTTGAGAAGGTCATGGAGGCGGACAAGGAAGAGCTTCAGGCCATCAGAGGCATCGGGAAAGAGATGGCGCAGGCCATCAGAGGATTTTTCTCCAATGAGCGGAACCGGACGATCATCCGGAAGCTTGAACAACAGGGGATCGAGATCCTCGACCAACAGCGGCTCGAGCCGGAAAATTCATCCCTTGCAGGGAAAAAATTCTGCTTTACCGGTACGCTCGAGTCCATGACCCGCTCCGAAGCGAAAAAGGTGGTCGAAGAGAGGGGCGGGCAGGTCGTCTCCGCAGTCAGCTCCCAGCTCGATTTTCTCGTTGCGGGTACCGAGCCGGGTTCAAAACTCGACAAGGCGGCATCACTGGGCATAAGAATATTGGACCAAGACGGATTCATGAAGCTGATCAAGGAGGAATAAAAGGTGAAGGCCCTTCATGTAACCATATGCGGGATAGTCCAAGGCGTCTGGTTCCGGGCGAACACCAGGGAACAGGCACAGCGGCTCGGGGTGAGCGGATGGGTGAGAAACACGCCCGACGGCGCAGTGGAGGCCCATGTGCAGGGAGATGACGATGCCGTGGATTCACTCCTTGCCTGGTGCCGCCAGGGTCCCCCCGGAGCCCGGGTGGATAAGATCAAAGCGATCGAAGTGGGACCTGAAGAAGATATACAAGGGTTTCGTATTCTCTATTGAGGGTACAGCCGCTATCGAGACCGGGCCCTCAGTGATCAAGGGCCGCCACGCGCCGCCGCATCACGGCCACAAACAGGTTCGTCGTCGAGCTTGCGCGTCATCGAGTCCGTATTGTAGGCCGAGAAGGGGCCGGACTTTTTCTACTTGCACGAACACGAACTTTATTATATGAGTTCCACGCTCCTTGCTCCGGACAGGGGCTACTAAACCATAAGGAGGATACAATGGATCTCTACGAGATAATGTTCATCCAGAACCCGGATCTCGGGGAAGAAGACCACGAGAAGCTCTTCACCCGTTTCCGGAACACGGTTTCAAAAAACCGCGGCGAAATCATCAACACGCAAGACCAGGGGATAAGGAGTCTCGCCTTCAAGATTCAAAAGCGCTCAAGGGGCCGTTACTTCCTCGTTCACCTCGAGGGTCCGGGGTCCATGATCTCCGAGCTCGAGCGGCTCATGAGGCTTGATGAGAACATCATGCGATTCGTGACCATCAAGCTCGACAGCCATGTCACCCGCGAAGATCTGATGCCCAAGGCTGCTCCCGAGGCAGCCCCGGCCGTCGAAACAGAGGCTGCTCCCGAGGCAGCTCCGGCCGCTGAGGCCCAAGAGGCAGTTGAGACCACAGAAGAGCAAGGGGGGGAATAATGCAGCGCCGACACGGTAATCCGAGAAGAGGCTATTACAAAAGAAAGACCTGCAGATTCTGCGAAGACAAAAATATCAGCATCGATTACAAAAACTCGGGCATGCTTCGTGATTTCATCACCGAGCGGGGCAAGATCCTGCCGAGAAGGATCACCGGAACCTGCTCGCGGCATCAGCGGCAGCTGGCGGTGGAGATAAAGAGGGCGCGAATCATGGCCCTCCTGCCATTTTCCGTGCACGATTGAGAACATGCCTCTGTCGCAAAGAGGCCCAAAGACCCTGCTTATCACCACCGGGGTCTTTCTTTTTATCGGGATTCTGGTCGTCGCCGCAACCGCGCAGGTCCTGCCGTTTGCGCTGTTTGTTCCTGCCCTGTATACGATCTTTTCCGACCGGGTGCATCCCTGGTTCAAGTTCATTCTGGCCACGGCCATCCCGGTCACCTTTGTCCTGGCGCCGGGATTCATCGAAGGCGTGGCCCTGTACGCGTCTCTCATTGCATGCGGGTTTCTGATACGCAGGTTTCTGACCGGCCGGAACGCGGGAATGGCGGTTTTCGCGCCGTCATGTCTGATGTTCTTCCTCTTCGTGCTGGGCGTATGGATCATGGCGGTGCAGGAAGGGGCCTCGTTTCACGACATTGTTTCCCGATGGGTCAGGGAGGTCATGAATCAGGTCGCCCTCGTATACAACCAGATTCTGTCTCCTGGAGACCTTGCCGAGTTCAGGGTGAGCAGGACCGCCATGGAGACCAGGCTTGCCCAGCTCTTTTGGGGGATCATGGCATCATCGGTCATGAGCGTTATGTGGCTCAATGTACTCATCGCGGCACAGGTGCTCAAGACAGTCAAACTGCGCAGCTGGAAGGGTCCGGACTGGCTGGTGGGTTTTTTTATCATTGCCGGGATCTTCATCCTGGTGAATTATGATACGATACGGATCCTGGGGCTCAATCTCATGATCGTGGTGTCGCAGATCTACTTCTTCCAGGGGCTGGCGATCGTGGCCGCCTTTCTGGCCGGGCACAACTGGTCCAAGGTCGTAAGATGGGTTATTTACATATTGATTTTGAGCCAGATATATATCATGATTGCAGTAACCGCGCTTGGATTGTTTGACACCTGGTTCAATTTCAGGAACAGGATAAGAAGCTCAGAAGGAGATAGATAATATGAAGGTAGTGCTGCTGGAAACGATTGAAGGTATTGGAAGTGTCGGACAAGAGCTGAAGGTGAAAGACGGATACGCCCGGAATTTTCTGATCCCCAAGGGCCTTGCGCTCATGGCATCCGACAAGAACATCAAGGCCTTCAGAGATAAAATACAGTCCAGGATAAAGTCCGAGGCAAAGTCCAAGGAACACGCTCAGAAGTTCGCCGAACAGCTGGAGTCAGTCTCGCTCAACTATTCCATGAAGACCGGGCAGGAGGGCAAGCTCTTCGGCTCCATCACGCCGGCCCAGATCTTTGATTCGCTCAAGGAGAAGGGTTTTGAGGTGGACAAGAAGAAGATCGTGCTTCCCGAGCCCATCCGCCATGTGGGTACGCACGAAGTGACGGTGAGGCTCTATCCCGGGGTCAGCGCGCAGCTCAAGGTCGAGGTCTCTGCAGAGAACGAGGAATAGCCGGATGGAAAACGCTTCGCCGGTTCTGCCTCACAACAAGGAAGCAGAAGAGTACCTTCTCGGTGGAGTGCTGCTGGAGAACTCTTCCCTCGATCTGATCTCCGAGATCATATCGCCGGATGATTTTTATGCGGAGCGGCATCGCATCATCTATGAGGAGATGCTGAGGCTCATGGACAAGGGTCTGCCCATCGACCTGGTGTCTCTGACCGAAGCAGTCGAGAGCAATGGCCGGCAGGACAAGGTGGGAGGCGCAAGTTACATGGCCCAGCTCGCCGACCGCATCCCCACGACCGCAAACATCGAGTACTATGCGCGGCTCGTCCGCGACAAGGCCATCCTGCGATCGCTCATCGTGGGCGCGGGAGAAATCGTTAAGAGCGCCCGGAACCCTGGCGAGGAAGTTCCGCTGGTGCTCGAGCGTGCCGAGCAGATCATCTTCGATATCAACAAGCAGATCAAGAACAAGAAGGGCGGGCTGATCAAGGTGGGGATTCCACTGCATGACATGTACCACAACCTCAGCCGCATGGCCAAGGGCGAAATCGACGAGGGGGTGGTCCCCACCGGGTTCATCGATCTCGACAATTTTCTGCTCGGTGGGCTGCACTCCTCTGATATCGTCATTATCGCGGCCAGGCCCTCTATGGGAAAAACCTCCCTGGCCATGAACATCGCGCAGTATGTCGCGGTGATCGAACAACTGCCTGTGGCGGTGTTCTCCCTTGAGATGGGAGTGGAGCAACTGGTGCTCAGGATGCTCGCAGCAGAGGCCCAGATCAACCAGAGTCTGGTGAGATCCGCCTCCTCGCTGTCGCTCCTGAAAAAGGAAGACTGGAGCAATCTCCTGAATGCATCGGGGGTTCTCTCGGAAGCGCCCTTATATATCGACGATACGCCCGGGATATCTCCCATGGAGATACGCGGCAAACTGCGGCGGCTCGCCGTGCAGGAAGACATCCGGCTCGTGGTGATCGACTACCTGCAGCTCATGACCGCTTCGCGCTCCCGTTCTGATTCGAGGGAGCAGGAGATATCGGAGATTTCCCGGAGCCTCAAGGCCATTGCAAAAGAGTTCGGCATACCGGTCGTGGCGCTGAGCCAGCTCAACCGCAGGGTGGAGGAAAGGCAGAACAAGCGGCCCCAAATGGCCGACCTGAGAGAGTCGGGTGCAATCGAGCAGGATGCGGACATCATCTGCTTCATCTATCGGGATGAAGTCTACAATCCCGACACCCCGGACAAGGGCATCGCAGAGATCATCATCGCCAAGCACCGCAACGGCCCCACCGGAGAGATCAAGCTGTCCTGGCGACCGGAGCTGACCAAGTTCGAGTCGTACTCAAACCGTTAGACGGTCCTGTTTTTCCGTCTCTGCCACTCCAACTACCCCTGATCTATGTATTCGGCCTGCCCCTGCCGCTGATGATATGTTCCAGCGATTGTCCGCTGCGCGAAAGACTGCTGTAGCGCGGCTCGCCATCTCCCTCGGGCTTTTGTGTCTTAGAATCTTTTTCTGCGGGTGGAATAGGCAGGGCAAATGTCGATATCCTCTGTCAGCACCTCGTGATCTCTTTCAATGGCGGTTCTCATCCGCTGGAGCGAGCGCACCTCGATCTGACGGACCCGTTCTCTGGTCACCCCGATTTCAGTGGCGATGTCTTTGAGCGTTGCCGGAGGATCATGAAAAAATCGTTTTTCTATGATGTATACTTCCCGTTGCGTCAGAATCGGCGGGTCTGAGGACAGAAGCTTCAGAAGATAGGCGTGTCGCTCTTTCAGCGCATAGTGATCGTCCTGGTCCGGCCCCTGATAGAGGAGGCGGTCCATGAGGACCTCTTCGTTGTTTTCGGCATCCACAAAGATGGTGCTGTCCAGGGAGACGAGATCTTTGGCATGGGTAAGTCTTCCGGTGTGCACCTGATAGCTCTTGTGGATAAAGTTTTTTATATAGGCCTTGATCCACCAGATGGCATAGCAGATGAACCGGACCCCCATGTCGGGATCAAACCTGGTCAGCGCCTTGACCAGGCCCATATTTCCTTCCTGTATGATCTCGAGCGGGCTGTAACCGAGGTGGAAATACCGGTGCGCGATCTTGACAACGAAACGGAGATTTGCAGTGATTATGGTGTGGCCGGCCTCGATGTCCCCCTGTTTATACTGCCTGGCGAACTCGCGCTCTTCTGCCGGGGTGAGCAGTTCGTAATCCTTGATATTCCTTGCGTAGATCTCTAAATCAGAATACGAATACATACTCCCCATAGACCCTCCTTTCAACAAAAAAGGATACGATCCTTTTAATGATACATGATATATTACACAATAGTCAAGGGCGATATAAATAGGAGTGAATTAATCAATTAATCATGACGGGTTATGAGCCATGCCTCTCCCCGGAGCCTGGTTATAACTTTCTCAAAATTGAGGCGTCATTCACAGGCCCGGTTTTTGCGGTATGTGGAACCTGTTTTTTTCCTGGCCAGGAATCGGTGGATATAAATGATCAGAAGCACCGCAATCCCGGCCATGAGCATAAAGGTGGCATGGTGGGAATACTGCTTCACCAGCACCATGTTGTTGCCCACCAGGTATCCGATCCATGCCAGCACCATAACCCAGATGCCGGCGCCCAGGGCGGTGTAGAGAAAGAACTTCAGAAGGTTCATTCTGGCAAGACCCGCAGGAAATGATATGTACTGGCGGATGCCGGGAATGAGACGGCAGACGAACGTACTGATCTCGCCATGGTCGAGGAAGAATCGTTCGACCTGCTCGAACCGCTTGGGGGGCAGAAAAAAATATTTTCCGTATTTCATGAGCAGGGGCCTGCCGAGCCACATGGCGATCAGATAGTTGAAGTATGCGCCCAGAAGGCTTCCCAGGATTCCACAGAGAACCACCAGGTAGATGTTCATCTGCCCTTGAGATGCGAGATAGCCCGCGGGCGGCACGACCACCTCGCTGGGAAAGGGGAAGAAGGAACTTTCGAGAAACATCAGTGCAATGATTCCGGGATATCCCATTTTCCCGATAGTTTCTACCAGCCAGGCTATGATTTGTTCCATAACGGCGCACTATATAAGGAGAAAATTATCATTGCAATATTTATATTATCTGATTACATACTTAAAACAAGAAAAGCATGCATAACCCGTGCGGATCGATTTGACAATCTATCGAGATGGATACAGACGAATTTACGATAACCGTTGATGCCCTGTCCTATGGGGGCAGGGGTGTAGGAAGAAGAGAGGACGGCAAGGTTGTGTTCGTGCCCATGGTCCTGCCCTCCGAGCTCGTGCAGGTTCGCGTTGAAAAGGAGCATGCCTCTTATTGTGTCGCCAATGCATCGGCGCTGCTCAAGACCTCGCCGCACCGGGTCGAACCCGAGTGCCCGCATTTTGCCCTGTGCGGAGGCTGTGACTGGCAGCACCTTTCGTATCCGGAGCAGCTCAAGTGGAAGGCCGTGATCCTCCGGGACGAGATAGCGAAATATCTGCGCCTCCAGGTCCCCGGGCATATCCAGGCCGTGCCTTCGCCGCTCAAGTATGGCTATCGGGGACATGCAACCCTCCAGTGCGGCAATGATCCCGAGTTTAGCCTGGGGTTTTTCCAGAAGGGCACGAAGAAGATCATCGATCTGGACGAGTGCCCGGTGCTCAGGCCGCAGGTGTGCGAGGTCATCGCCGGAGTGCGGGAAATCCTCCGGACGAATCCCATGCCCGGGCTCCATTCGATCGAGGTGCACTCACCGCAGGACGAAAGCATCCTGCAGTTCAGGTGCAGGGGGAACGTCCATCGGAGTGCCCTCATATCCATGGAACTCATGTACCGCGAGCTCGACATCACCGGGCTTTCCCTTGTGGTTTTCGGCTCCCGGAGGAGCGACCATGTCCTCGGGCAGCGTTTCTGCCGGTATTCCCTGCCGCTTACCGGGCGTGAGGTTCATCTGAGCTGTTCGTTCGGGGATTTCATCCAGGCGAACATGCAGGCGAATACGGTGCTCGTGGAGCATGTGATGAGCCTGGCCGAAGGGTCGGAGAAAATACTGGACCTCTACGGCGGGAGCGGAAATTTCAGCATCCCCCTCTCTTTGGTGGCATCCGAGGTGGTTGCCATCGAACGGAGTTCGAAGCTCGCATCCTTGGGCAGGACAGGTGCAAAGAAGAATCAGGCCGGAAATGTGAAATTCCTTGCCCTGGATGCCCTCAAGGCAGTCACCTCTATCCGGGACGAATCCGTGGGTTTCGATACCGTTGTCCTGGACCCCCCGCGTCAGGGCGCCAAAGAGGTCGTGAAGGTTCTGCCGGGGCTCCATGCATCACGTATCATCTACATCTCGTGCAACCCGAGCACCCTGGCAAGGGATCTCGCCGTGCTGTGCAGGGCCGGTTTCGTCCTGAAGCAGGTCAAGATGTTCGACATGTTCCCGCAGACCTACCATATCGAGTCGGTCGCGTACCTCGAGCGCTGAGACACGTGTTGCAAAGCCGTGCCCCAATGCTTTTTGTTCTAGATAAAAATTCATCTCAAGAGTATATGGTTTCTTGATGATTTTCGGGATTATCTGTAAAGAAGACAACATCGGAGCCCTCAATCTCGCGGGACGCGTTCGTGAATGGATCAGGGCAAGGGGATACGACTGTCTCGTGGAGGATCACCTGGAGAGCCACATGGGCATCAATCACGCCACTCCTCCCTGGGAGAAGGCCGATCTGCTCATCGTCATCGGCGGAGACGGAACCATCCTGAGGGCGATCTGGATGTCGGCAGGCAGGCAGACCCCTATCCTGGGGGTGCACATGGGCTATCTGGGCTTCCTCACCGAAGTGACGGAAGATGAAGTGTATGCAGCGCTCGATGCGGTTCTGGCCGGCAAGTTCGTGCAGGAAGAACGCGCCATGTTCGAATCGACCCTGATCAGAGAAGGGCAGACCATTACATCCCAGCACGTGCTCAACGATGTAGTGATCAACAAGGGCGCCCTTGCACGGATAATCGACATCGAGGTGTGGACCGACTCCACCTTCATCACCTGCTATCGGGCGGACGGTCTCATCGTATCCACGCCCACGGGCTCCACCGCCTATAACCTTGCAACAGGCGGCCCTATTGTCCATCCACAGGTCGACGCCATCGTCCTCACCCCCATCTGTCCTCATGTCCTTTCGAACAGAAGTATCGTCCTGCCGGACTCCCAGGAGGTGATCATCGTGATCAAGTCCGGGAAACGCTCGGATAATATTTATCTTACCCTTGACGGGCAGCGTGGCTTCCCGCTCGTTGCAGAGGACAGGCTCATTGTGAAAAGAGGAAATTTCAAGGCAAACATCTTGAGATTTCCCCAGAGGGATTATTTTGAAATACTGAGGACCAAGCTCGGCTGGCAGGAGAGATGATCGATTTCCTGAAAATCTCCTCCATGGCGGTCTTCGACGAGATCGAGATTGATTTCAGGCAAGGGCTGAACTGCATCACCGGCGAAACCGGAGCGGGAAAGTCCCTGGTCCTCGGTGCGCTCATGCTCCTCATGGGTTCAAAGGCGAGCCAGGACCTCGTGCGCCCGGGTGCTCCGAAGACAAGCATAGAGGCGCTTTTCACCATTTCGGGGAAGGAAATGGTCGTGCGGAGGGAAATCTATCCCACCGGCTCCAGCCGGTGTTATATTGATGGGAAGCTGGCCACTGCAGCCGGTCTTGCCGATATCACATCCAACCTGATCACCATCTATGGTCAGCACGAGTATCAGGACCTCCTCAATCCCGCGCAGCAGATGGGCATTCTCGAGGGCCTTGCCGGTCTGTCGAGAGACCGGGTGAACGGCTCTTACGAGAGGCTGTGTAATGCCGCGGCCTTCCGAAAGGACCTCGAACGTTCGGTTGAGCAGTATCGTGAAGAGCGCGAAGATCTCCTGTTTGCCCTTGGGGAACTCAAATCCGTCAAGATCACCCCGGGGCTCGAAGAGGAGATTGCGGCGGAGCTGAGCCTCGTCAAGAAGGCTGCCGATCTGAAGCACTGCACGCATCAGGCAGAGGAGATGCTCTACTCGGGGGCATCATCGGTGGTGGAACTTCTCGGTCTGGCGCGGGATTATATCTCCCGGGCCGCTTGCATGGATCGCGAGCTCGCTTCCCTGCTTCAGTCTTTCGATGAGATCTCAGCCGGGGTCGAGGACATCAGCATGGCACTCAGGGCAAAAACAGCGGCATATGAGTACGATCCGGAGACGATCGAGACCCTGGAGGAAAAGCTCCATTTCATCCTGGACCTCAAAAAAAAGCACCGTACCGACGAACAGGGCCTGATCGACCTGGAAACCGAGCTCGAGAACCGTCTTGCCCTTGCCGAGGATTCAAATCAGGCGATCCAGCAGGCCAGAGAGGCCGTCTCTTCGGCAACGGCCGAGTATGAGGAGCTCCTGAAAGGCTTTCTGGATGCACGCACCGCCTTTGCCCGGACGTTTTGCAAGGAGATCAACCGTGACCTCCATGACCTGGGTATGCCCGGGGCCGAGTTTCACGTTGTCCAGGCAGATCTGTCCGAGATCGGCGAGCGCGTACTCGACGACAAGGGTTGTCCGGCCGCCCCCGGGGCCATCCTGAAAGGAGAATTTCTGATTTCCACCAATGTGGGGCATAAACCCCTCCCTCTTGCGAAGATCGCATCAGGAGGCGAGCTGAGCCGGATCATGCTCGCCATAAAGGTTCATCAGAAGGCCTCGCAGGAGGGTACTCTGATCTTTGACGAGATAGACTCCGGCATCAGCGGTCAGACTGCCCAGGTGATCGCGAAAAGGCTCAAGGAACTCTCCGGTCATGCGCAGTCCATTGTGGTAACCCACCTTCACCAGGTTGCATCAGTAGCGGACTCGCACTTCGTGATCATGAAGAGGGCCGATGGCGGAACCACGATCTCCACGATTCAGGAGGTCAAGGATATGGACAGGGCCATGGAGCTGGCCCGTATGATGGGAGGAGAAACCCCCTCTCAGGCGGTCATCCGGCATGCAAAAGAGCTTATCGGATTGTAGGAAGAAAGCGACCGGGCCACCCGGCAATGAAAATAGGAGAGAAGGAGCGCTTTTGGAAAGCATTTCTTCTCTTGTAAGCACAATTGACCTCCTAGACGACTATATTCCGGTTTGACTTTTTCTCCTGCCGGTGTTCTAGGTAGAGAACTTTTTTGTGGATACTTTGATATGATACGAAAACTACTGGTGAACGAAGTTTCAGAAATCAAGAACCTGATCGATCCTTACGTAAAGCAGGGGTTGATGCTTCCGAAGTCCCTGCATTCTCTCTTTACCGGCATTAGAGATTTCTGGGTGACGACCGAAGACGGCCCTGACCGGCAGAGCATCATCGGATGTTGCGCCCTGCAGGTTTCCTGGATGGATCTCGCCGAGATCAGAACGCTGGCCGTGAAACAAGAGTATCAGGGCGCAGGAATAGGGCGGGAGATGGTCAAGGCATGCATTCGCGAGGCCAAGGAACTTCGTCTGAAGACCGTGTTCACTTTGACATACGTTCCCGACTTCTTCAAAAAAATGGGTTTCCACGAGATAGACAAGGCCACCTTGCCCAACAAGATCTGGGCGGATTGTATCCATTGCCAGTATTTCCCGGATTGTCGAGAAACGGCACTTATCTACCGGATCGAGGGGTAAAATGGAACTGGAAACCAAAATCGAAAAAATCTATGACCTCCTGAAAAGACGATCCATCCACGATTTCGAGATATATGGTACGGACTCCGATACCATCCGTGCTGAGTCAAAAGAAGGCGCCATGGGCTCCCTGAGCAAATCGAAGGAGTCCGGAATCGGAGTCAGGCTGATCATCGACGGCGCCATGGGCTTTGCCTACGGCGCTGAGCCCACCACTGAGCTGGTGGATGCAGCAGTCACCTCGGCGAGATATCAGTTCAAGGATCAGAACAACCATCTGCCTCCCCGCCAGGAGGGGTACGAAGAGATCGATATCCTGGATTCCGCGATCGGCCGGCTTGCAGCAGAGGATTGTATCGAGCGGGCGGTCTGTCTGGAGCGTTCTGCCCGTGATGCAGACAGCCGGGTCCATCAGGTTCGCAAGGCATCGTTTTCACGGACCGTCTCCAGGGTGAGCATCATGAACTCCCATGGAATAGATGCATCTGCCGGGCTGTCAGTCGCATCGGCCTCGGTCATGGTGGTGGCCAAGCACGAAGACGACAGCCAGTCCGGCTACGAGTTCGACTTCAGTCACCACGTGCGCGATATCGATGTGGAAAAGATCGGGAGGCGGGCGGCCTTAAGGGCTACGGAAATGCTGCACGCGAGGAAGATGCGTACCACCAAGATCCCGGTACTCTTCGACAATACCGCTACGGCCCAGATGCTCGACTTCATATCCGATGCCTTTGTCGGGGAGAATGTGATCAAGGAGAAGTCTTTCATCGCGGACAAAATAGGGCGCACATACTTTTCTGATGTGGTGAGGCTGACCGACAACCCGCTGGACAAACGGGCCGCGGACGCCTCTCCTTTTGACGGGGAAGGCGTGCGTTCAAGAGAAACCGTCTTGGTTGACAATGGCACCATACTTGCTTTTGTTTACGATAGTTACTGGGGCCGTGTAGCGGGGACATCATCGACTGGGAGTTCTTTACGGGGGGGATACCGGGCCATGCCGATATCAGGAGTACGGCACCTGTGCTTGGAGCGAGGTACGGAAGATATGGTGCAGAACCTCAAAGGATTAAAGAGGATTTTGAAAATAACCGATATCATGGGCATGCATACAGCGAACCCTATAACAGGGGAATTCTCCGTGGGGGTAAGCGGCCTGCTCATGGAAGAGGGGGTTCCCCTCTATCCTGTTCGGGAAGCGGCAATTTCTGGGAATATTTATGAATTGTTTTCAAGGGTTATGGCGGTGGGCACCGATATCCGAGAGTTTGGCGACGTGTTGTGCCCATCGGTTCTCATCGATGCTGTAGATGTGAGCGCACAGTGAGGACGGATCAGTGAAAACCCACTGGACAGTGCTCATTCTCTCCAAAGAAGATACCGGTATCCGGAGATTCAAGCTATCGCCTCTCATTGCAGTGTCTGCCGGGTGCGTCATTCTCTTCCTGGCCGTGTTTTCTGCCTTTGCGGGATACAAGCTGTATCATCTGCGCGCGGACATCTCGCGGATCGCATCCATCAAACTGAAGAATCTGGAGCAGAGCAGGCAGATCATTGCTCTGTCCGAGAAGGTGTTCCTGCTCGATGAAGAGATGAATTCCCTGCGCACCTTCAACCGGCATCTCATGGGGATCGCCAAGGTGGATCTCCAGACCTCGGACGATCTGAGCGGCGTGGGAGGCGGTTCAGAGCCCATCAGAGCGGCAGGCGCCACTGAGGCCCTGACTGAAAAGATCCTTACTCGCGAGCTTCACTCCCACATCAAGCAGCTCGGCGACGATATCGTCATTGAGCGGGACGTGGCCAGGGACCTTCTGGCTGAGATGGAGAGGCAGCGTTCGCTTCTGGCCCATACACCGAGTATCTGGCCCACGCGGGGATGGGTCACCTCACGATATGGATGGCGCAATTCTCCCTTTACGGGCAAAAGAGAGTACCATAAGGGGATGGACATTGCGTGCAAAAAAGGAACACCGGTAAACGCTCCTGCTGACGGAATCGTAACTTCATATTACCGGAACGGCGCCTATGGTAACTTCATGGTCATCAACCACGGCTACGGGATCGTGACCAGGTACGCGCATCTGGACAGCTCCGTGGCCAAGCCCGGCCAGCACGTTCGCAAAGGAGACAGGATTGCGATTGTCGGAAACACCGGGCGGTCCACCGGGTCCCATCTGCACTACGAGGTTCTCGTCAACGGCATCCATGTGAACCCGCAGAGATACGTGTTGAAATAGAGCTGCTTTTGTTCTATGAAAAAATATCGGTTGAAATGTTCTCATCACTATTCTAGTACTCTTTCAACCCCACAATCGTAAGAAGAGGATCGATATATCCGTATGTATACATGGCTCATTAAACTCATAGGCAGCAAGAATGAGAGGGAACTACGCAGAATCAAGCCCCTTTTGAACCGGGTCAACGAGCTCGAACCCGAGTTCAAGGCAAAGGATGACGGCGGGCTCAGGGCCATGACGGCTCTGTTCCGGCAACGGCTCGACTCCGGGGCATCGCTGGACGAGCTGCTTCCCGAGGCGTTCGCCACAGTGCGCGAGGCGTCCCGGAGGACACTGGAGATGAGACCCTTCGATGTCCAGGTCCTGGGCGGCATCATCCTGCACGAAGGTAAGATAGCCGAGATGAAGACCGGTGAAGGAAAGACCCTGGTCGCAACCATGCCTGTCTATCTCAATGCCCTGCTGGGCAAAGGCGTGCACGTGGTCACGGTCAACGACTACCTTGCCAGACGCGACTCGGAATGGATGGGCACGATCTACCGTTTCCTGGGTCTCGACGTGGGCGTCATCGTGCACGGTCTCGATGACCGGCAGAGGAAGGCGAGCTATGGTGCCGATATTACCTATGGCACAAACAACGAGTTCGGCTTCGATTACCTCAGGGACAATATGAAGTTCACCTTTGATGACTACGTACAGAGGGATTTCTACTATGCAATCGTGGACGAGGTGGACTCCATCCTCATCGACGAGGCCAGAACACCGCTCATCATCTCCGGTCCGGCCGAGGACTCCACGGCAAAGTACTACGAGGCGAATACTGCGATTTTGGATGTGATGAGAAGAAAGGATGCCGAGTCCTTCTACACCAAGGACGAGAAGGCCAATACCGTGGTGTTTACGGACGAGGGGATCGAGGAGCTCCAGAGGATCCTCTCCAAACCCAACCTCTACGATCCATCCGAGTTCAGGACCGTGCATCATCTCAACCAGGCCCTGCGCGCCCACACGATTTTCCACCGCGATGTCCACTATGTAGTCAAGGACGCAGAGGTAGTGATCGTCGACGAGTTCACGGGCAGGCTCATGCCCGGAAGACGATACTCCGAGGGGCTGCACCAGGCCCTGGAGGCCAAGGAAGGCGTGAAGGTCGCCAACGAGAACCAGACCCTTGCATCGGTGACGTTCCAGAATTATTTCCGCATGTATGAGAAGCTTGCCGGAATGACCGGTACGGCAGAGACCGAGGCCCTGGAGTTCCGCAACATCTATGGCCTCGATGTCATGGTCATGCCCACCAACATGCCCATGGTCCGTATCGACCACCCGGATGTCATCTACAAGACCGAGAAAGAGAAGCTCAAGGCCGTGGTGAAGCAGGTCGCCGAGTGCCATGCCGGCGGTCAGCCCGTACTGGTGGGAACCAGCTCGATCGAGAACTCGGAAAAGGTCTCCGCGTTTCTGAAGCGCAAAGGGTTGCAGCACCATGTTCTCAACGCCAAGCATCATGAGCGCGAGGCCGAGATCGTGGCCCAGGCAGGCAGAAAGGGGGCCATCACGATTGCCACCAACATGGCCGGCCGCGGTACCGACATCGTTCTCGGGGGCAATCCCGATTATCTGGCAAGGCAGCGGGTCAGTCCTGAAGATCCGGGCTATCCCGAGGTGTACGATCAGTTCAGGAAGCTCTGCAACGAGGAGCATAAAGAAGTGGTCGCAGCAGGCGGGCTCTTCATTCTCGGCACCGAGCGGCACGAGAGCAGGCGGATCGACAACCAGCTCAGGGGCCGGTCGGGCAGGCAGGGAGACCCGGGTGCGTCCAGATTCTACTTAAGTCTCGAAGACGATCTTCTGCGGATCTTCGGGTCAGAGCGCATATCAGCCATCATGGACCGGATGGGCGTGGCCGAGGACGAGCCCATCGAGCACAAACTCATATCCCGGAGCATAGAGGGAGCGCAGAAAAAGGTCGAGGGCCGGAACTTCGAGATCCGCAAACACCTCCTCGAATATGACGATGTCATGAACAAGCAACGTGAGGTTGTCTATACCCAGCGCAGGACCATTCTTTCAGAAGAAAACCTCAAGGATCACATCGTGGACATGATGGACGAGCTTCTGGATGAGACCGCCGAGGTCTATCTCCCCCTGAAGTCTCCTGTCCCTGAGTGGGACATGGAGGGATTCGGTGGCTGGATCAGGAATATCTTTGATGTCGATTTCACGCGCGAGCCCCAGAAGAGTACCGCCCGGGATGATCTTCTCGATGCTGCACGCAATACGATCCTGGGCCGCTACGAGCAGAGGGAGGCCGAGTTCACCCCGCAGATCATGCGGATGGTGGAGCGGCAGGTCCTTCTGATGACCTTGGACAGTCTTTGGAAAGATCATCTCCTCTCCATGGACCATCTCAAGGAAGGGATCGGGCTCAGGGGATACGGACAGAAAAACCCGCTTCGCGAGTATCAACGCGAGGGGTTCGACATGTTCCTCGCAACGCTTACCCGGATGAAGGAGCTTTCGCTCGAACGGCTCTCCAAGATCCAGATCCAGCGCGAAGAGGATGTGGAGCGCATCTCGGAAAAGGAGCGGAAGCAGCGGATGCAGCTCGGACGCGGACCGTCTTCCGAGAAGCCGTCTACCTTCAAACGCCAGGGCAAAAAAGTGGGAAGGAACGATCCGTGCCCTTGCGGGTCTGGCAAAAAGTACAAGCAGTGCTGCGGGGTCGATGGATGAACATCCCGAAACGTTTTCGTTTTTCTGCAGTCAATGCCGGGGTGAAATCTCCGGATGTGAAACGCGCGGACATGGGGCTCGTCTTTTGCGAGGAGCAGGCCATGCTCTCGGGCGTGTTCACCCGCAACCGGGTCAAGGCCGCCCCGGTAGTTATCGGACAGGAACTCGTGGGCAGGGGGACAGCCAGGGCAGTGCTGGCCAATGCCGGCAACGCCAATGCCTGCACCGGAGACCAGGGAATTCATGATGCCCGCTTCCTCATGGGAACAGCTGCAAGGGAGCTCGGGGTCAAGAGCGATGAGGTGGTTCCCCTGTCGACCGGGGTCATAGGCGTCCGTCTGCCCGTAGAGCGGATGGCCTCGCGAATACCCGCGCTCGTATCTGAGCTGGGGGATGATCCCGAGGTCTTTGCCCGCGCCATCATGACCACAGACACTTTTCCCAAGATCGTATCGCGCTCGGCAGGCAATGCCGCTGTGCTCGGTATGGCAAAGGGGGCGGGCATGATCGCCCCCGACATGGCGACCACGCTCGCGCTGGTGCTGACCGATGCAGTTGTATCCAAGCAAGAGCTCGATACCATGCTTAAAAGATCCATTGAGCACACCTTCAACGCCATCACCATTGACGGCGATATGTCGACGAACGATACGCTGCTGGGCCTATCAAGCAACCAAGTGACTGAAAATATTAGTGAAATTGAAAAAGGCATTGCCGAAGTCATTCGTGACCTTGCATTGCTCCTGGTCCGGGATGGGGAGGGGGCCACCAAGTTCGTCACCATAGCCGTTGAAGGAGCGGCAAATGAGCGGGACGCCAAGAAAGCGGCCATGTCCGTGGCGAACTCGCTCCTGGTAAAAACCGCGCTCTTCGGCGCAGACCCGAACTGGGGCCGGATACTGGCTGCTTTAGGTTACAGCGGGGTTGCATTTCTGCCCGAACAGGTCTTCATCGACATATCCGGACACCGGGTCGTGGAACGCGGCATGGAGTCGGACGGGTTCAGCGAGAATACGCTTCACGCGCTGCTGAAGGAACGGGAGATCACCATAGGAATCCGCATGGGCCACGGGCCGGGGGCTTTCACCTCCTACACCTCGGACCTTTCCTACGACTATGTGAAGATCAATTCGGAGTACCGCACCTAGGACATCCAGGTAAAATTACCGATAATATATATTATGTTAAATAATAGACAGCTTGCATGAAGAAGAGGGATTTGAAGCTACTGCATTATATCGAGCCCTCGACCGAGCGGCTGATGATCTCTTCCATGAACGACTGGATCTTGCCCGGCAACCCCTCGATCGTGATGTCGAGGAAGCCCCGGATGATGAGCGCGCGCGCCTGCTCTTCGGTCAGGCCCCGCGCCATGAGGTAGCCCAACTCTTCGCGAGAGATCTTTCCCACCGCTGCCTCGTGCGCCAGGTTGATGTCGGGATGGGCGCCTTTGAGCTCAGGGATGGAATGGATCACGCCGTTTTCGTTGAGCAACAGGCCGCTGCATTCCATGTGGCCGAAAGTGCCGGCCCGCTCACCGGCAAGAAGCTGCCGGGATATGACCGTACCCCCTTCCGAGACGACCCTGCTGATGATCTCTCCGCTGGCATCCTTGCCTTCGAGGAGCACGCGGGCGCCCGTATCGAAAAATGAGTCGCCTTTGCTATATATAACCGAATAAAAACGGGCACTTCCACCAGATGCAACATGGGCTATGGGGTTTGTTACGATCTTTTTGACCTCGGTCATGCCCACGTAGTTGGAAATGTAGCGCGCCCCCTCGCCCACCGATACGGCGCCCACGGGAAAGACCTCCATTGCGCGGCCCCAGTTGTGGATCATGGTGTATCCCAGATGAGCGTTTTTCCCCAGGTAGGTTTCGGTGATGCCCACATGGATTCCACTTCTGCCGTGAGTTGCCGTGGTGCAGCCGTTGACGATGTTCAGCTCCGCCCCTTCACCGAGCTCGATGATGTTGTGGATGAACTGGCGCGAGCCTGTCTCGCCGAACAGGAAGGCAGCCTGGAGCGGCTCCTCGATCCTGACCCCGGGCTTCACAAAGACATAGTAGCCCACCGGCTCCTTCCCGGCGGCCTGCTGCGCCGTATCGCTGGAATCGCTGGCGACCGCATTGAAGAAGAGCTTTTCCCGCACATGGGGATAGGCATCAAAGGCCTGCTTCAGGGGCAGCACCACCAGTCCTTCGATATGACAATGACTTTCCACGACAGTATGATCCAGGACCATGAAGCTCCCGCAGCTGGCAACGCAGGAATCATATCCGATCTCGGAGAGTCTGCCGGTATCTATCTGCATGGTATTCATAGCGCACCCTTGGATTCTTTGTAAAATTTCTCGGCAAAACACATGCTGCACTTGCTGTAACCGTCTCTGCGGATCTCTTCGAAGATCTCGCCGGGCGCGCCGCAACCGAGCACGTGGCCGTCCATGATCACAAAGGCGATGTCCGCCTTGATATAATCGAGGATGAAACCGGTATGGGTGATGATGATGGCTGAGCGTTTTCTTTTGGAGATGGGCTGGTCTTTTTCGAGGATGATCCGCAGGCCGCTGGCGATCACGGAAATGTTCTCGATATCCACCCCGGATTCGGGCTCGTCAAGGAGCAGAAGGTCCGGCATCTGCATCATGAGCTGGAGAACCTCGGAGCGTTTGCGCTCGCCTCCTGAGAAACCCACGTTGATATCCCTGTCGAGATATCCCGTAAGGTTGAGCAGTTGGGCATACTCAGCGATTTTATCGGGTGTATGCCGGTTCAGGGTTTGGAGCAGAGTTCGGAGCCTCACGCCCTTGATGGCGGGCGGATACTGGAAGGAGAGGCCGATGCCTAGGCGGGAGCGTTCGTCGACCGAGAGCCGTGAGATGTCATGCCCTTTGAAGGTGATGGAGCCCTGGGTGATCTCGTAGCCCGTCAGGCCTAAGATCGCGCCCATCAGCGTGCTTTTGCCCGAGCCGTTCGGCCCGAAGATAATGGCGGTTCTGCCCATATCGAGGGAGAGATCTATCCCTTTGAGGATCTCTTTGCCTTCCACCGATACGTGCAGGTCGGTTATTTTGAGAAATGACATGTGTTTGTCCCTTCATGTGCGAGCTGTAAAAACCGTCCATCCCCTTATCTTTGAAGCAATGAAAAATGTCAAGCTGTCCATTCGCACATACCGGCCCTGTACAAGAAAACACCTCTGATGTATGGTGCGCTTTTAGGTTCCCTTTGCAAACAAAGCAAAGCGCTAGAGGTGTCTGATGAAGATGATAGAAACGATGCTCTTTGAAAGGCCGGGCAACCAGAACACTGTCCACTGTATCGAGATGGTAGTGAAACACGTGAAGGGACACGGCAAAAAAAACGTGGTGGTGGCTTCCACCAGCGGAAAAACAGCCATGGCGTTTTACAAGGCACTCGTGGATGCCGGGGCGAATCTCGTCGTGGTCACCCATTCTGTGGGCTTCAAGGAACCGGGCCATGACGAGTTTGATCCCCAGGTCCGCAAACAGCTCCGTAAGGCCAGGGTACCTGTCCATACAGGGACCATTCTCACCCACTCGCTGGAAAAGTCCCTGATGGACAACTTCAGGGGCATCTATCCGGGGTATCTCATCGCGAACACGCTCCGGTGCTTTGGCGAAGGGACCAAGGTCGCGCTCGAAATCGTGATGGAGGCCTGCGACGCCGGACTGGTCCCGGAGGATCAGGATGTGCTCGGGGTCGGAGGCACCTACCGGGGGTCTGATACGGTTCTGCTCATCAGGTCAAAACCTTCGAAGCGCTTCCTGGAGATGGACATACTGGAGATTCTGGCCAGGCCAAGGGGCAGGGGAAACTGAGGCTGTCAGGCCACCGGCAGGCAGGCCTGCCCGGATTTCCCCGCAGAACAATCAGCCATGTCTGATTAGATATTGTATATGATCATATGTTCAGGCGAATACTCATTCATGTCATTGACTTCCCAGAGCGATCTCGATAGCCTGGAGTGAAGGGATATCGTATAGTTGCGCCTTCCCCGGAGCAGGTGTATGCACCGGGGAGGCGGATAAAAGGGACCAGGAAAAAGTGTCATGGGTATCATACGCATTCTCGACCAGGAACTCATCAACCAGATAGCGGCCGGAGAGGTTATCGAAAGACCGGCCTCGGTGGTCAAGGAACTCCTGGAAAACGCGGTGGACGCCGGCGCGCAAAGCATCCACATCGAGGTGGAGGGGAGCGGCCTTGACCTGATCCGCCTGGCTGACGACGGCTCCGGCATGTCGGGCCGCGAACTGGAGCTTGCCGTTCTCCGCCACGCAACGAGCAAGATCGAGCACGCCCGGGAGCTCTTTTCCATCCGCACCCTGGGTTTTCGCGGAGAGGCCCTGCCGAGCATTCTGTCGGTGAGCAGGTCCCGGGTCTCTTCGCGCGCAACGAGCGAGGACGTCGGCTGGACCCTTAGCCTGGTGGCCGGAGAGGTGCGGGAAAGGGTTGGCAAAGGCATGGCGCAGGGCACGGTGGTGGAAGTAAGGGACCTGTTCTTCAACACGCCCGCGCGGAGAAAGTTCCTCAAGTCCACGGCGACCGAGCAGCGCCATATCATTGACGTGGTTTCCCGCTATGCCCTGGCCTACCCGGAAAAGCGGTTTTCTCTTTCCATGAACGGCCGCACGGTTCTGAACCTGCGGGAGGGTTCGACGCTTCAAGAGCGGGTTCTGGACATCTGGGGAAAATCGGTAAGGGAAAAGCTGCACCTGGTGTCCGACGAGAGGCCGAGCCTGAGCGTTCACGGCATTCTCGCCTCCCCCGAGGTTTCGAGGCCGGGCAGGAGCGGGATATACACATATGTGAACAAACGATCCGTCATGGACCCTACCCTGCGTACGGCCGTTCTGGAAGGATACCGGGGCCTGCTCATGAAGCATCGCTATCCTCTGGCGATTCTCTTTCTCGACCTGGATCCTGCCGAGATCGACGTGAACGTTCATCCGGCAAAGGCGGAGGTGAGGTTCAAGAATGCATCCGCCGTGTTCGGCATGGTCGTGTCCTGCGTGCGCAAGGCGCTGTCCGTGCAGGCCCAAGCACCAGGACCTCACCTTGTGGCCCGGCCCCGGGAGGAAAGCAGTGCATACCGGGTGGAAGAAAATATGGCTCCGTACCAGGTGCCGGCACCGGGCGGGGAGCCTCAAGCCGCAGCAGCACCACACCCGGAAGGTGCAGCCGGAGGCGGGTTTCATGGCCGGTCTTATCGGGGAAGGGTCCCGGAACCCTGTGCCTCGCAACCGCATCCTGACCCTGAACCGCGACCCGCGGTTCAGGAAGACCTCTTCGAGTTCAGATCCCCCTGCCTGCGGTATGCGGACAAGGCCTTTGTCGGCGTGTCTCACAACACCTATATCCTTCTTCAGGACGAATCGTCTCTGTACATCCTCGACCAGCATGCGGCACACGAACGGGTCACCTTTGAGAGGCTGAGGAATTCCGAATCAGTTGCCCCGGAACCCCGGCAGACGCTCCTGAGCCCGCTCGTCATCGAACTGTCTCCTGCGGAGTTCCGGGCCTATGAGGAGATGGCGGGCGATATCGCGATCTCCGGCATCGAGACAGAGCCTTTCGGGAATGCAGCGATCGCGGTGCGGGCCTATCCCTCCATCCTGGAAGGGAAAGACCTTAAGGGGATCATTCTCGACCTGCTCGGTGCTTTCATGGAAGGCGATTTCAGAAAAAAAGACCATCGGCACGACGTGCTCGCCCGGATCGCATGCCATGGAAGCGTGCGTGCAGGCAGGAGGCTCGGCCGCGAAGAGGTGCTCAGGCTGCTTAAGGACCTCGACGAGGTGGGCTCGCCTGCAACCTGCCCGCATGGAAGGCCTCTGTTCAAGCATATCGGAAGGGATGAGATCGAGCGGTGGATCGGAAGACGTCCCTTATCGTGATCACCGGCCCGACCGGCTCGGGCAAGACAGGGGCCGCGCTCAAGCTGGCGGAAAAGCACCCCCTGGAGGTCATCTCAGCCGATTCCATGCAGGTATACCGCCACATGGACATTGCCACGGCAAAGCCTACCCCTGAAGAGCTTTCCATTCTTTCCCACCACCTCATCGACGCGGTGAACCCGGATGAGGAGTTCAATGCCGGCATGTTCGTCACCCTTGCCCGGCAGAAGATCCGCGAGGTCCGGTCCCGGGGTGCGATACCCATAGTAGTGGGCGGCACGGGTCTGTACATCAAGGCCCTCATCTATGGGCTTGCTCCTGCCCCACCCCGGTCGGACAGGGTGAGAGCGCACCTGCACGCCGCGGCGGACAAGAAAGGCGCCCCGCATCTCTGGCGTCTGCTTCACAGGCTCGACCCGGCGACTGCCCGGAACCTGGGCGAGAACGACCGGGTGCGTATCATCAGGGCACTGGAGATCATGATTCTCGCCGGCAGGAGGCCGAGCGATTTTTATCAGGAGCACGGCTTTTCACGTGCGTGCTGCAAGGCCTGCATCGTGTGCATCGTGCCCGGCCGGCAGCGGCTCTACGAGAGCATCGATTCCCGGGTGGTCCGGATGGTGGAGATGGGCCTGATCGAGGAGACCAAAAAGCTCCTCGCCCTCGGGTACAGTCCTTTGCTGCGGAGCATGCAGACCCTGGCCTACAAGCATGTCGTGGACTTTTTGGAGTCGAGGATCGGCCTGGATGTCGCCATATCGCTGATCCAGCGTGATACCAGGAGGTATGCGAAGCGACAGCTCACGTGGATGAGATCGCACTATGACCGCGGCTCGTTCCATTCCCCCGAAGAGGCCTTACCAATCCTTGACGGCCTGCTCCGTGCCGAGATTCCGGGCCGCTCCGGAATATGATCCTCATCCTTCTCCGGAGAATCTCAACCCCGGCGAAACAGGACTGAAATTTTTGATGTGCCAGTGGTAATATGATAGAATCTTTCGAGTATTGCAAATCTCATGATATATGATAAGGAACACTACGTGAACCACAACAGCAGAAGATATTTTGAAAAGCGCCTCCGGAAAAAGGTCGGAACAGCCATTCACGACTATGAAATGATCAGGCAAGGTGACAGGATCATGGTGGCAGTGTCCGGCGGAAAGGATTCCCTGGTGCTTCTGAAGGTTCTCATCGATCTTCAGAAGTCTGCACCGGTGGAGTATGAGGTGTTCCCGGTCCATCTCTCCACTGGCTTCGAGAAGGACTTTCCGCGGATTGCCGGATGGGCCCGCAGCGTTCTGGGAACAGAGATCCGGGTGGTCGACACCGGCATATCCGATATCCTGGCCCGGGTGTCGGACCCGGAGAAAAGCCCCTGCGCCCTGTGCTCGAGGCTGCGAAGGGGGAGACTCTACAGCCTTGCCCGGGAAGAGGGTTTTTCTTCCATCGCCCTGGGGCACCATCTCGACGATATCATCGAGACATTCTTCCTGCGGTGCTTTTACACGGGCCAGATCGGGGCCATGGCGCCCGCCAGGTTCTCCAACGATGGAAGGAACCGGGTGATCAGACCGCTCGCCTACTGCAAGCTCTCGCTGGTGGAGGCGTATTTCCGGTTTATGGATATCGCGCCTGTGTCCTATTCGTGCATGATCCGCCCGGACAGCAAGCGCGAGCAGATAAGGGAATATCTGCGCATCCTGGAGAAAGACAACCCGAAGATGAAAAACTCGATCTTCGCGTCGCTGGGCAATATTGATATGAAGAGCCTGTGCCTGAAGGGAGATTATTGTGCGCATACTCATTGACCCACGAACGCGCAAGCCGAGGATCGTCAAGCGGGTGGCCGAGATCCTCACTACGGGCGGGATCATCGTCTATCCCACGGATACGGTCTACGGGCTTGGATGCTGCATCACGAACAAGAAGGGGATCGACACGATCAACTCGATCAAGGCCTCGGTAAAGCCCAGGAGCATCATGTTTTCCGATTTTCAGACCATCAGCCGCTATGCCAAGGTATCGAACGAGGCCTTCCGGATCATGCGGACCCTGCTGCCCGGCCCCTACACCATCATTCTGCCCGCCACCCGGCTGGTTCCCCGGCTGCTGCAATCGAACCGGAAGTCCATCGGGGTGAGGATGCCCGACCACTGGTTTTGCCAGGCCATCGTGGATGAGATCGGCGAGCCCATCATCACCACGAGCGTGCCCCTGTCGCACGAGCGGGTGCACATCGACCCCGTGGAGATCGAACACGACCTGGGCCACCGGGTGGATGCCATTGTCGACAGCGGCATTCTCCCTGACATTCCATCCACGGTGATATCCCTTGAGACCGACACCCCTGTAGTCGTCCGTCAGGGCCAGGGGCCGGTGGAGGCGTTCATCAGCTCATGAGGGAACAAGGCCTGCTGCCATGAAAAAGATGCTCATCAACGCGTTTCATCCCGAGGAGATCCGGGTTGCTGTCGTGGAGGAAGGCATTCTCCAGGAGCTCTACATCCAGAGCGCGCTCAAGGAACAGATCAGGGGCAATATCTACAAAGGGCGGATCTCCAAGGTCGAGAAGAGCTTGGATGCCGTGTTCATCGACTACGGCAGGGAAAAGCACGGTCTGCTCCCGCTCAACGATATCAACTGGCGGTTTGTGCCCGGCGTGCGCGAGGGCAAGGGATCGCTCGCGCTCCTGAGAAAGGGCATGGAGATTCCCGTGCAGGTCAGCCGTGAGGAAAAGAACGCCAAAGGCGCCCTGCTCACTATGAATATCTCCATCCCCGGGCGCTACATGGTTCTGCTGCCGCGGCAGGATCTCGCCGGGATATCACGGAAGATCGATGACGAGGCCAAGCGGAAACGGCTCAAAGACATCATCTCTCAGCTCTCCCCTCCCCCGGATATGGGCCTGATCGTACGCACTGCGGGCATGGACAGAAACAAGGCCGATCTCCAGAAGGACCTGAGCTATCTGCTGCGTTTGTGGAAGAGCATCGAGGAGGGGTTCGCCAAGGTGCCGTGCCCTTCGCTGATCTACCGCGAAGGGGACATCATCATCCGAACGATCAGGGATTACTTTACCAGCGACACCTCAGAAGTTCTTATCGATGACGAAGAGACCTGCCTCAGGGCGGTCGTCTTCATGAAGAGCGTGATGCCCAGGCACAAGAATGTGATCAGGCAGTACCGGCAGAACAAGCCGCTGTTCACCAAATACGACCTGGAACAGCAGATCCAAAACATCTACAGCACCAAGGTCAAGCTGCCCTCGGGTGGGACCCTGGTGATCGAGCCCACCGAGGCCATGGTGGTGATCGACGTGAACTCAGGCCAGTCGACTGCAGGCAAAGACATCGAGAACACAGCCCTTTCCAACAACCTCGAGGCCACGGTCGAGATCGCCCGGCAGCTCGTGCTGCGGGACATAGGCGGACTCGTGGCCGTGGATTTCATCGACATGCGCCTCCGGGAGAACATGCGCAAGGTGGAGAAGGCCCTCAAAGATGCGCTCAAGAACGACCGGGCCCATCTGGTGATGGGCAGGATCTCTCAGTTCGGGATCCTGGAGCTCTCGCGCGAGCGCCTCTCATCCACACTGCTGGAAAAGAGCTATGTGAGCTGCCCCTGCTGCGAAGGCACCGGCGTGGTGAGGTCGGTGGAGTCGGCAGCCCTCATGGCCCTGCGCGAGATCCAGCTCTATCTGAACCGCAACAACCCCGCCGAGCTGAAGGCGGAACTCTCACCGGACGTGGCCATGTACCTGCTCAACTCCCGGAGAAAGTATCTGCTGCGCCTGGAGCAGGATTTTTCCGTGAAGATCGAAATCACCGTGAGCCCGGACCTCAAGCGGGGCCAGCTGAGGATGGACAGCTAGAGCCAGGGGAAATAAGCCCAAGGAAAGCAGACGAAAAAGAGAATGAACTACCCCGCAGCAAGCTACGGGGTAGTTGGTGCCTAGAACAAGCGTAGATTAATCAGGGCATGAGAAACAACGCAAAATCACTTTGATCGGTACACCTCGCGTCTGTGTCCGACCTCTATGATATACACGGCAAGCTCATCATCCATGATTTCATAAAGAACCCTGTAATCACCTGCCCGGAGGCGATAGGCATTCTCCGAGCCTTTCAATTTTTCAGATCCCGGCATCCTGGGGTTGTCTTTGAGCGCTTCTATCGCCGCATATAAACGCACCTGGACGGAACGGGGGAGCTTGCGAAAAGACTTGACAGCGTGCGCACTGAATCTGATCGCATAGCTCATTACAGCTTGAGCTCTTTCTTAAGATCATCCCAGAGAACGTCATCCCCGCCCTCTTCCTTTATCTTCCGTATCGTTTCCAGGTCGGCCTTGTCTTCAATAGCCTTGAGCAGCTCATAATCCTCAACAGGAAGGATCACGGCAACATCCTTACCCCTGCGCTGCAGGGCTACCCGGACCCCGCCATAGGCCACCTTGTTCAGCACATCAGCCGTATCTTTTCTCAGATCACTCGTGGATATGCGTATCATTTTTATCAATCTCTCTTTTTGTACTTTTTGTACCATATGTATTGCTTATCGGCAGGATTGTCAATCTTCTTTTCATTCCTGCTCATTCAGCGGATCTTCCCGATCTAGCAAACTAACACAATAAGTTCATGGGTCGTATCCTGGCCGAGAACGTGGTACCGTTGAAGGGAAAGCGGGTAACACTTGGGGAACGCCGGAGATGGAAAAACATGAATAATCCCAGAAGGTTAAGAGTGGGCCGCGTAGGATTTGAACCTACGAATTAGGCCCTTTTAGAAAGTTAACTAATTGATATAATAGCTATTATACCTTTTGGCAAATTTTTGGCAAATCCATGGCTCATTGATCTGGGCGATATGGTTTTCAAGGATGGTCTTTGAATCCAGTGATGTGATTCTCTGTCATAACCAAATCAATAAATGATGTGATTAATCGGGTCATGGAAAACAACGCAGAATCACTTTGATCTATACACCTCACGCCTGTGTCCGGCTTCTATGATGTACACGACAAGCTCGTCATCCATGATCTCGTACAGGACCCGATAATCCCCTACCCGGATGCGATAAGCATTATTCGAGCCTTTCAGCTTTTCAGACCCCGGCAACCTGGGGTCATCCTTGAGCGGTTCTATCGCCGCGTATAGGCGCACCTGGATTTGGCGGGGAAGCTTGCGGAAAGACCTGGCGGCATGGGCGCTGAACTTGATCGTATAGCCCATTACAGCTTGAGCTCTTTCTTGAGATCATCCCAGAGAACATCATCCCCGCCCTCTTCCTTGATCTTCCGGATAATCTCCAGATCGGCTTTGTCCTCGATGACTTTCAGCAGCTCGTAATCCTCGACCGAAACGATCACGGCAACGTCCTTGCCCCTTCGCTGCAAAGCTACCCGGTCACCGCCATAAGCCACCTTGTTCAGCACATCAGCGGTATCTTTTCTCAAATCGCTCGTGGATACGCGTATCATTTGTACCAATCTCCCTTTATGTACCTTTTGTACTATTTGTATTATATATCGGCATGATTGTCAATCGACTCATAAGATAAGAAGAACGGAGGATTTGAACCTCCGCTAATACAGGCCTAGACTTGTTCCGCAGGCAGTCTACACATGTTTCACACACTATTTGATTGGAGAGGGAACAAGACAAAGTAGTAGATATTCGTAGCATTACTGTAAGATGGACACACTAGAGGATTATACGTGCCAATGTCTAGGATGAAGCAATCTGAGCATTCAATGTAACCACCTGCTGAGTATTATCACCTTAACGGCAGGCTTCAGGGGCGTAGCTCCGTCTGCATTTGCTGCAAATGTGTTAGCCCATTCTTTCATGTTCCGTACCCGACACCGGCTGAAACGTTCTCAAATACTCTCTGCACATCTTTCCGAGTGACCACGGTGTCGTACAAGCCTATGTCCTCTCCTTCGTGTTTGTTGATTCCAGTGTAGCTCAGGCTGGAATCCTCATAGCGCTTGAACTTGTACACCGCGTCGTTCATTAGCGCACTGTTAAAAACCCCAAGGCTGACCAGCAACTCGAAGTCTTTCACATTCAGTCCGGTGACTTTCTTGAACAGGCCCGGTTCGAGTTGGGTAATCACATCCTTCAAGGTCCGTTCGCGAAAGTCGGTCAGGTACATGAAGATAGGAATCCTTGTGGCGAATTTGATGAGCTTTTCCTGAATCTGCTTCCTCAGTCTCTTGTATTCCTTCTCTTCATCGGAAAGCTCCTTTTTCTTCTTCGCGGAAAGTTCCTCGTCATTGGCCTCCTTGCGGGCCTTCTTCACAGCTTCTGACTTGTTGATGATCGTCTCGATGTCCTGATTCAGATTACGAAAACCCTCGATGCTCATGAGGGCCTCCATTGCCTTCTTGTCGGCTAAAAGACGGTGCAAGGTGTCGTTGTCCACATTCACCAGCAGGGCGCTCTCCCAACGCCGTGCCAGTAGGGTGGCCGTTGTTCCACTCATCGCCATGTCTAGAATGCCTTGAGCGTCAATCTGCTTCATGGAACTACCATCATAAGCCAGAACCGGGAGGAAGCTGATGAACTCTTCTACCTTCTTTTCGGGGTTCGCCTCGTCGATGTTCAACCTACAACTGTAGTCGGCGATCTGCCGCAATGCCCGGTCCGGAGCGAAGTCAAAGACGTAACACTCTTCCTTGATAACCTGCTCCTCGTTCGGTGAAGCGCCATCGGGGTTGCGCACCGTCCAAGGCGATTGCACTCGGAATGCCGCTTGAAAATAGGTTTCCGGGCTGGAGGAGTTGCGCAGCATGAGTATGCCTGTCCAAGGCTTCACCGTCACACCCGTGGTCAGTTTCCCGCAAGACAGGGTGATGGTTTTCGTCGAGAGGGGATCATCCATAGCATCAAGAACCGGAGGCAAAGCCGCCACACCGATTCCGGCTGAACTCCCCGCCGCCACGATGACCTGGTAGTCGTGGTAGAAACGGTTCTGTCTCTTCGTCAACAGATTGCGCATGGCATGACAGGCCGCCACGCTCGGCAGGAACCAGAAGGAATGCGAAAGCACACCCAGGAGCCGAGCGTCCGAGAACGGCATCGGCGGCTTCTGCGCCCTGAGTTTCAGATTGTCTACGCTGGTCGGCATAAATGCACCGCGAATCAGATCCAGCCACTTCTGTACCTCGTCTTCATACTTGAACTTGGCCTTTTTACCTATGCCCTCCGCTGAGAAGAAAATGTTCAGGTCGAACTCGTTGAACTCGCCCTGCATTGCGATTTCCCGGATCGCGTCCGGAAGTTGATAGGTCAGGAGCACCATCCGGGGCAATGCGGCGTAAGGATTGCCGGCGCCTTTCCATCCCTGCTTAGCCCTCTGTTCGTCGGAATAAGTCCAGTTGTATATCTGTTCCTCAATGAACTCACCGGATGCGATGGCTCGGAAGGGTGTGCCGGACAGGTAGAGATAGCCGTCAGTAGTGATTGGCATGATGTCTTCGTCGAAAACCTCAATGCCTTCCCCCTCGCCGAACTCGACCTCCATTTTGTCCTCTGCCTCAAAGAGTTCCTTCGCGTTCTCACGCCATGCGCCATAGTGGTATTCGTCCATAATCACGCAATCCCAGTGCGTCGAATGGACCCATTCGTTCTTGGTCTTAATGCCACCGGTGCTGGGGTTGCGGCCCAGGTAGTCCTGAAACGACCCGAAACATACAAACGGCCGCTTATTGTCCGCTTGCTCGAAAGTCAGCCCGCCGGGTTTGATGAACTGCCAGCCCTGGAAGTCCACATGACGCTTCAAGTCCTCCTCCCAGGCGCTTTGCACCGCTGGTTTGAAGGTAAGGACCAGAACCTTTCTCCAGCCCATCTTCTTCACCAATTGGTATGCTGCAAAAGTCTTTCCGAAACGCATCTTGGCGTTCCAGAGGAAGTGGGGCGGCTTGTTGCGGTTACCCTTATCTTTGCGCCAACTGGTGAAGTACGTCGCCGTCTTTTCGACCGCCTCTTTCTGTTCGGGGCGCATTTTAAAATTTAGTGATCGGTTCTCCTCGTTCAGTTGGCCGTCCCGCACGGCTATGAGGGCTGCCTTGACTTGTTCCGCCGTACAGCGAAACCACTCACCCTCCGGGTTTTTGACGCCGTTGATCCTGAGCATCCGATGTACGTCACGATCGGTAAATACCGTCCCATCGTTGCGCATGGCGGATTCTTCAAGAACAATCCGGTACGGCAGCTTGCCGGGTTTCTTAGTCGGGTACTGCTGGGCGACGCGGATCTGTACGCCCACAGTCGTGTATCCGACCTTGAGCAGGCCCGCATACTGCGGATTCGTATCCTCGTAGGCGTAGATTTTTGGCCGCGATGTCGGGCGTGGTGGGAAGAACCGGTTACTCATCACTAGCCCCCATCGGACGAATCCTTGACTCAATGAAGGCGATATCCTCCTCGCTAAGACAGTACTTCTGGTAAAGGACCTCATCAGTCCACGTGCAGTCCCAGGTCTGCTGCGGAACCCACTTGTACGTAGAGCGCGTGGCATGTTGAGTGATCTTGCGCAGCGAGACAAGAAACCGGAAGAATCTGGTTCGCACGTAGCTATTGATACTGTTGGCCGCCTTTTTGGACCCCACATGGAAGAACAGGTATGTCTGTGTGCATACCGACGGAGATCCAGCGACGAAACTGGGGCCGAGTACTGTTGCTGGTCTAGTGCCACGCTCGCCGTAGGCTTGTGGAACCATAACCTTCCACGTGTCAATAAGGTGGGCGCTCTTGTAAACTGCCTTACGTTCAATCCATCCGATCAGTCTCTTGCCTTTCCGGTTGTAGTGCAGAGCGACATAGTTTGGCCGTTGCTTCTCATGGAAGCCACTGAAGTTGGATGTCCAACCAAATTCCTTGTCCACGGACAGGATTTCGGTGATTGACACCTCACCCATCTTCAGGACTTTTCGAAGAATCTCCAGCGCCCGGATATCTCGCACGAAAACATCGAACTCGTCCAATTTCCGTGCAACCGGACCGACAATTTCATCTCCGCAGATTGTCGTAACATCACAATCGCCCTCGTTGTCGCGATCCCATAGAAAGAAGCAGACACCACCCTCAAAATCCACTCCCGGAAAGACCTCTCCCATCCGTTCGTAGTCTACGAGTTTCCGGATTCGCCGATCTTTCAGCATGGTGCGTCGGAACTCAGACAGCCCCAGTCCACTTGCCATCCAACGCGAAGGGATAATCATCGATAGAAAACGTGGCTTGAGTTTCTTTGCCTGTTCCACGAACTTGTTATAAACAGGGATATCTCTTGTTCCACCGTCTGAACCCATTTGGTATGGAGGATTACCAATAATCACATCAAACTTCATTTTGAATATCTCCTCTGGCTTGTCGGCATGAATGAACGTGTAGGCATGGATTTCGAGTTCTGGGTCACGATCGTAGGCTTCCCGGCTGGCTCCGCAGTACACGCAACGGCCATTCTTCCAGGTATGCTCCACTGGCTCGAAACGGATGTTGCCTTCGGGGTCGTCGAAGGCTTCGCATACGGAATACTTCCCGTCTGCGGTCTTGGAGCAGTACACTGACCGACGCGAAAGTAGCGAGGTCAACTCCGTGATGGCAAACGCGTAAAGCTGGTTTTTGAAGATGTGGTTGATCCGCTTCTGGCGGCTCGGGATCTTCTTTTCCAATCCCTTATCGAGGCGCTTGGCGATCTCGCGCAGAAACACGCCCGACTTGCAGCCGGGATCAAGGAAGGTGGCCTTCTTGTCGGCCCACAGTTCCGGCGGAAGAAGGTCGAGGATCTGGTTTACCACCTGCGGCGGAGTGAACACCTCATCACTGCTCAGGTTGGCGATGCATGAGAGTACATCAGGATTGTAACCGCTACTGTTGGACATAGGCGATCTCCATGAAGTGAACCGGGGGATATTCTTTAACCGGTTCATTAATATCAGCGGCATCACCCTCGTCACTGAAGAGTGAGGCTTGACGCGGCCTGTCTAAAAGGTACGACAACATGAAATCTCGCCGCTTGAGCATACTGCCGTTCACAGGAGACCACTCTGAAAAGACGATAGGGCGTCGAGGTACGTCGCAGGTTTTGAGTTCTAGGGCGTCTCCCCAGATAATGTTCCGCTCCAAAATAAACCGAACTGCCTCGCGGAACTTGTCCTTTGCGTCACCCTTGAATAATCGGGAATAAGTAGCATCGAAGACTCCGAGCAACCTGATGCGGCAATCCCGGACGTTATCTTCCAGAATGTCAATTCCATAGATCGAGGAGACGGCCAAGATGGCGTAGCGCTCGAAGTCCAGTTGCGATTTTCCGTAACGCTTCTCTACAACTGCCAACTTCCGCTTCAAAATCTCGGTCAGGAAGTTGCCTGTGCCGCAAGCCGGTTCGAGGAAACGGGATTCGATCCGTTCCGTTTCCTTCTTCACCAGATCGAGCATGGCATCGACTTCGCGTTTTCCGGTCAATACCTCGCCATGATCGGCCACCCTCTGTTTCGATATGACCTGTTCTTTCATCGTCTCCTTGTCTGTCATCTACGGGCGGCTAACTGACGTTTACAAGGTCTCCATATCAATCATTGTATGATCTTCCTTCCGGATAATGCGCACCTCAAATGAGGTGATATGGGCTATATACTCACAATACTTGAGTTTTTGTCAATATGTATAACGACCGACATTGCCCAACTATACGAAATATTTACAAGACCCGTAAATTGAATGTTTCCACCGGATATCAATGCTCAATGAAGACAGCAGCTGAGCGTCAGTATTTATAAAACTTCAAAGCCTTAATGACCATATGCCGTACCAATATGTGCTCTTTGAGGAGTCAGGCTATTGTATGCGTATAGCTTTATGATATCATAGAAAAAGCTAAGGCGGAGTGGCTCCACAGCGCCACGATCGGCTTCAGCGTCTGGTTAGCCATTTTTCATAGGGTGTTCAGGTCATCTGGCATATCATCAAGTATGTCCTTGCAACGATAGGTCAATTCTATCTCTCCCGTTGTTTTTCTCGCTGTCCAGTAATAACCGAAAAGCTTTTTCACTGGCTTTCCAATGATAGAAAAGATGATCGAGCCTTCATGGATTGGACTTCTATCTGTTGCGGAGGGAAGTGGCCGGCTTGTATAGCTGTAGCAAAACTGTCTAATCTGGTTATCTGCTTCAATTCGGAAGTCTTCCGCGAAGCTATAGCTTGTCATTTCCATGGTTCGCATTACGCAACTGATTTTGGTGAAGCTTTGCTTTATCGAGAGAATACATGGTATTGGGTCCACCCTATTATTTGTATCGGGGTTAACCCACGATGACAGGATAACACCCTGCCATGTCCCTTGGAGATCGGGAAAAGGGACTAGCCATTCCCTAAAGATACGCCATTTCCATGCCCACTTCACAAAAATGCCAATAAGAAGGAGGTCAACTGTGACCACTGTGGGAAGCAGTTTGATGAAACTAATGAAGTTTGTCAAATCGACGCCCGAATAGGCAGCGGTGACAAACCAAGCGACCCCCGATATTCCGAGTAAAAGGTACAGAAAGTACTTTGCGTTCAAGTTCCTCATCAGTCTGGTAAGCCTATATAATTCCAAGCTTTATCTATAAAGAAAACCGCTTGCTGTCGCGTCCATTTCTGGCCCCCTCCAAAAAGGTATTTCAATTCACTGACCTCACCCCATTCGTTACATGTTTCTTCTTGCTTCGTGTTATTGAAGAGGTAGGCCAAGCAAGCCCACACATCGCCCATCCAATCAGAATGTGAAAACTTGTCGTTAGGAACATTCCATACTAGGCACTCGATTAAGAAGCCACAAACCTCTTTTGCCTGCTGAATGTTCTGTTCAGACATTTCGTTACAAAGGGATTTGAGGATTCTCACTAATGACTTGTATGATCGACTGGTAGCGTTATTCTTTTCTACCCCATTCTGGTAATGTTGCTCCGGCCAATTGATCACTCTTCCTCCATTGTCCGGTCGAAGCTCAACACCGGAGAGGTAGGTGCCGTTGGTAAAATACCTCCTGTGCTCGAAGAAAGGAGCTACGTCCGCCTCCACATGATAGGATGTCTCATGAACGTCAAACGCTTTGTTGCCTCTGGAGACTGCTCCTTCACCAAAATAAGCAATTAACGCTCCCCCAACTTCATTTTTGAATTGGGCATAATCGTAGGTTGCGGGGGTAATGTCAAAACTTTCCCGGGTGTAGTTCTCTGGAAGATCATAGAAAAAGGTATTATAGCAAAGAATACCTATGTCTACATCGCTATCTGATTTAACATTTGTGTTATTCCGGTAAGATCCTTGGGTAAAGATCCGAATGTTTCGATTCTTGAGTGCCGGGCTTGCATGGATCGCATTCTTGATTGCGGTTTCAGCGTTGGAGCATCTTTCTTCTTCAGTTTTCCCCGGTGCTGAAGCCCACCTCGCGAATTTTTCTTCCCAATTCTGGTTCATTCGTAAGCTCCTTGGCTAACGTTGCGATCACCCGCCAGGAAAGCTGCCAGAGCAACGATAGGAGCGGCAGTTTTCCCGGTCGTGTGCATCGGCATTGTTCGGCATGCCTTCTGCGAATATCTTCCGAGCACTCCTCTGGTGCGCTTGCAAGCCTTAACGCCCTTCTGTATGTCTCAGACAGCAGTGTTTGTATTTCTTGCCCGATCCACAGGGACACAGGTCATTCCTGCCCGTGCCAACCTTTCTCGTTTGTTGCCGATTCCCAGTCGGCGCGATGCCATCTTTGCCAACGCCGACATATAGGAGGACCTTTGGAGCAATCTCCCTAAATAGTCCGGGAAGGCGGTCCCCCGCGTCTGAAACCCCCCTGTGAGCACCGTATGGCTCTATTCGCACGCCGTGGCGTAGATTCGGGGCCAAGCTCGACAGCCAACTGATCAGTTCACGCCCAACTTGACTCTCCAAAGCGCCTGGTCGGCATTCTTGTATCACCGCCCATTCATCCCCGCCCTCACCATCAATGAGAATGCCGATCTTATCCGGCCGCATCTCCTCCGGCAAGGCACCTGTAAGCCAAGCACACGCATAGTCTCTGCACTCGGACGGGTGGCTTCCGTAGATAGCGCATCCCATGCCCGTCTGGTGTTCGCATCGTGTATGATATGGCTTGCGCAACTCATTGACGGCGATAACGCTGCAACACTCCTCGCACTCGCCGCAACCCCGAGGGCTGTGCGGGATACCTGTGGTCATTGTGTTACCTCCGTAACTGACGGGCATACGCCCCTCCAAGTAAAAGCCCCCCAGAAGCAGGACTTATCCAAGTCATCCTTCGAAACTGCCCGAACAATCACAACACCAAATATTTTCTGGTAATCGTGATATTAGGCACAAAATACCGATACATTACAAAAATCTAATATAGTTTATCATTTCATTCAAGCTAATGATTCTATACTATATTTTTCATCATTTTAAAACCGAATAATTTCTATGGGGTATTTATATGAGTGGGTGCTCAGGCATCCGCATTCTGCCAAAACACCAATAAAGTCCTTGACTTTTACTGAACAATATGCTTATAAAATAAACCATAAATATCCTCGATCATCGATTGATGATCGTTGATCCGCCATCGAGCGGTAAAAGTAGTTCCTGAAAATCAACTCTCAGGCAATTTCTAAAAACATATCAATCCTCCATCATCGCGTTCAGTGAGCACTCGTTTGCCACTAACAATGATGGGCGGCGTGTATGACATTCCTTGAGCTTTCTGCCCGCATGAAAATCCAAGACAATCAAAGACTGAATCGATAACACAAAGCGGAGCCGTACGGCCATCAACACTCCCCGGTGTTCCTGCGCCAACTGATTCCGCTCTTTTTTTGGAGCTTGCTCAATAAAAAAAGAGCGGAATCTAAACATTCCCTCGATCGTTTGCTATGGCGGATCTTCGGGAGTCAAGATTCTTAAGATTGCATGAACAGTGCATGAAATGACTCTATCTCCTGCTTGCCTTGGACTCGTTGTGACTCCCTGGCGAGCCTGACCCCCCGACAACAGAGCACATCTCCTGACTACAGGACAGCCTGCTCTGACCCCATATATCCGGCCGCCCTGCCGCAGACCAGCACCCTGGCCTGAAAAGGGTATACTTTTAAGAACAATGCACCACTGGAAAGGAGATGATGCCATGAGGATTGTTCATGACTTCCATCAGCAGGTCAGGCGCGTAGCACCGAGGAAACGAAAAAGTGAGATCACAAGATATGATCGACAGAGACTCCGGCACATCATCGGCTGGCTGGAGTTCTGCGGCCGCAAGTACCGGCTGGAGCGTATTACCCAGCTCCGGCAGGATCACTACACGGCATACATGAGAGAACTGAACAGGAGGGGGCTTTCAGGGACTACTATCTATAACCATGCCTTGAGTGTCCAGAAATTTATAGAGAGGGCGCACCTGGACATCAAGGTCAATCCCGGCCGGGCATTCAAACGCCGGCAGGAACGACTTTTACAGGAACAGGCGCCCTCACCCGGTTTCACCCCCGGTGGGGAAGCGTAATGCTTCCCCACCGGGATTTTTCTTCTCAAGGAGGTGCTATGAAAACGAACAGGCCTCATAAGTTCAGCACCAATGCCAAGGCTGCGTATATCGGCAGGGCTGTGTCGAGATGGAATAATCGTGGTAATAGTCTCGCAGCAGCGGTGAGAACGACACTGAACGATCTCCGCAACGAGACCGGCCTGAACACGCTGACAAAGATCGATAAACCAACGATCGATCAATACATTGACAGCCTCCGGGAGCGACTGGAGGAAGGTGAACTGTCGTCTGCAACGACAGCGGACAGGGTATCCGCGCTCAATACTACTCTCCAGTATATGGGCAAGGACGATCTGACTGTATCGGCCAAGGAATATGGACTCAGCAGGGGTCCGGTGGATACATCGGACAAGAGCAACACCCGGGAAGCGGCGGCAGCTGTCACGGGCGTAATGTATGACAGAGGCCGGGATGACTCCCGGTACATGGTTCTGTATCACTCTACGATTCTTCAGGAGGCCTTCAATCTCAGGGCGCGTGAAAGCTTCGGAATAAAAATAACCGAGAAAGATCCCGATGCGCCCAAACTGATCATCGACAAGGGAGATCTCCCCAAGAATGGCCGGCCACGAGAGATACCGATCAGGAACGATCACCAGCGACAAGTTTTACGGGAGGCCCGGGAGTTTGCCAAAAGCCAGGGCTGGCGGTCCTTGATCCCGCCCGAGTACTCTCTCACGGAGTGGAAGAACTTTGCTTATTCGGCGCTCAATGAGATCAGGGAAGCGGTCGGCCATTTAGAGTTCCACTTCCACGGCGAGCGTCACTATTACGCCCACGAGCGTTTCCAGGGCCTCTGGCAGGAGAAGACCGGCGAAGGTCTCCGGTGTCCGGCTGTTATGGGCCTGGGTATAAGGGAGTGGCGGGAGTATGCGTTTAATGCCACCGGCTTGAGCATGGACCAAATCAAAGAGATCGACAAAGAGATCCGCTTGGAGATCTCTGAAGAACTGGGCCACAGCAGAGTGGATGTCACCCGGTACTATCTCGGCTGATTGTTGTTCCTGTTCCACCTGTGGATCGGGAACCGATAGAAATAAACGGTCGTTTTCCCTTCATCGTCCCCGGACGACAATGATTCTCTCTCTGGCTCCAGCTTCGCCCAAAAGCCGGCCAGCAAGCCCCCTTCGAGGGAGATAGAAGGATTTGAGTCACTCGTGATATGAAGATCAATCTGTTACTCCTGATTCACAAGTTTACCAGGAGTAAAATTAATGTATCTTTTGTTATTTTCTTTTATTCATTCAACAAAATCATAAATCACTAAGCTGATAAATTTTATCGTCTGTACAATTTTTTCCTTTTTCCCGGTTTTTTCCCCCGCACAGAATATATTCTGTATGAGGAACTTGTCTCAAAAACAAATGTATTGTAAAATCCATCCCTCTGATCCTCTGTGGGAGTGTGATTTTATGAGGTATGGACAGATACGCTCAAGGAAAAGGGGCAAAAAGGGTAATGAGAAAGAAGAGTATTGGGTAGAATTAATCTGGAATAACGAGATACATACATTCACTCAACTTCCCATTGCCGGTCCCAAGGGTACTGAATGGTGCTCATGCTCTTCGTCAGAGGCTGCGGCCCAGTTTCTATTGGACATCATCCGGGGCCGAATCAAGGACAAATGTTTCAACCCCGCTGAGTTCCGCAAACGCAGCCCCATGCAGTTCGATGTTTACGCAAAGAATTGGCTTGAACAGAAAAAATCAGAAGTCGGCACAGGACAGTACCACATCCTTGAGTGGGCTATAAACAATTATCTTATGCCCTACTTCGGCACAGTTTATCTCCCGGCAATCAATAGGACAGAACTCAGAAGGTTTCGGACCAGCATAAAGAAAGCAATTAAGACAAAAAAGAATATCATGGACGTGCTCTCTCAGATGCTCAACGATGCATGCCCAGATTATATACCGTCTGTTCCCAAGTTCCCAAGCTTTACCGGAAAGAATGCCCTTATCCCGCCTGACATCAAAGTTCCTTCCTGGGACATCATACTGAAGATTATGTGGGAAATCCCTGATGAAGACAGGCCCATATTTCTCTTCATGCTTTACACGGGGTGCAGGCCTTCGGAAGCCAGGGCATTCCGGAAAGAAGATGTAAGGGATGGGCATATCATGTTCGTGGTCACGTTCGACAATTATGGGAATCTTGTTCCGGTGAAGGGAAAAAAGCCGAAGCCGGGGCCGATAACAGAAATATTGAGGCGCATATTGGACAGCTTATCAAAGAATGCTATCCCGCAGGTGTTCTCGAATCCCAGGACCGGTAGGCATTATAGCCGCCATGCCATTGAAGAGATATGGCGTAAGGCTTTGAAGGCTGCGGGCCTTGGCCGTATGAGGTTGTATGATTGCACTCGTCATGCCTTCGCCACCTATTTGCGCATGGGCGGTATGGATCTGGCGGACATTCGGGATTTGCTGCGTCATACCGACCTGAGAATGACCGCAAGATATGACCACAGCGATGTTATGAGACTTGCTCCTCAGGTGGACAATATCCTCCATTTTCCCGACCCGTCTTTTGGCAATTCATTGGCAACGGAAAATAAGGACTCTAACTAGTTGAAATCAAAGGGTAAATTGGTGGGCCGCGTAGGATTTGAACCTACGACTTCTACCGTGTGAAGGTAGCGCTCTCCCCCTGAGCTAGCGGCCCTTTCCAATGGTGTTGAGATATATACAGGGCGCCTGCCGAAGGTGTCAAGAGGAATGTCGGCAGAGAATTCAGGCCCATGGGCGGATGCCTTCAGGGCGGTATGCCGCTTTCGATCACGCCGCGGGGATCGAGAAATAAAACACGGTTCCCTGGCCTTTTTCCGAGCTGAGCCATACCTCGCCTCCCATGACGCTCACCGCCTTTTTCACGATGGACAGGCCGATGCCTGTGCCCTCGGCATGAGACTCGTGCCCGCGGAAGAATATCTCGAAGATGTCTTCCGCGTACTCCCGGGGGATCCCCAGGCCGTTGTCCTTGATGGAAAAGACGTGGGTGTTGGGCTCGCGCCGATACCCGATGCCGATCACGAGGTCTCTCTGTGGGTGCGCATACTTGATGGCATTGGAGATGAGATTCGAAAACACCTGCATGAGCCTCACCCGGTCTGCCTTGATCTGCGGCAGGGGCGATTCGATCACCAGGGTTCCGCCCCTGGTATCCAGTTGAGGCGCCAGCTCGCGAGAGATCTCGTCGATGAGCTCGTGGACCGGGAACTCCTCCTTCTTCAGCTTCAGGTTCTCCACTGCAGACAGGGTCAACAGATCGGTGACGAACTTCTCCATGCGCTTCCCGCTCTCTCTGACCGCGCTGATGTACTCCATCTCCCGTTTGTCGAGCTTCGGGCCGGCGGTCTTGAGGAAGCGCTCGCAAAAACCGTTGATCGCGATGATCGGGTTTTTGAGGTCGTGGGAAACCGTGGAGACAAGAGTGCGGAGCTCTTCGTTGCGCTGGCGGATGAGGTTGATGGCGTCTTTGAGCTCCTCTGAGGTGCTGGCGATCTCCTGAAAAAGGAGAATGTTCTCCATGACTGTGCCCATGTGAACGCCGATGGTGATGAGCAGGCGCTCGTCGTCGGGAGAGATGATCCTATCGCCAAAAGAGCCGATATTCATGACCCCGATGAGCCGGGTGCGCGAGTACAGCGGAATCGAGGCAAAGGACTTGATGCCCTGTCTTTTGAAAGCCAGCGAGCCGATCCGGGCGTCTTTCGATGCGTTCTCGATGATGATGGGCTCGCCCTTTAGGGCCACGCGGCCCGCGATCCCTTCGCCGATGCGGAGTTCCTTGATGCTCTGCACCACCTTTTCCGGGATGCCGTAGGAATAGGCGCACTTGAGCTCCTGCTTCTTCTCGTCGAGCAGATAGATCCACCCGGTCTCGATGTTCATGATCTGGAGCACCTGCGCCAGGGTGTTCTGGAGGATCTCCTTGAGCTCTAGGGAGGAGCTCAAGGTTTTGGAGATGAGGTTCACCGCGGCAAGATCCTGATTCTGCCGCAGCAGCCTCCGTTCCAGGGCCACCTTCTCTGTCACGTCGCGCAGCAGGGCAATGGAGGTGCCGGGACGCTCCTCGATAAAATGGAAGTTGCCTTCCAGGATCTTGACGCCCGAGGGAGTGTTCACGTTGAACCTGCTGAAAAAGCCCCTGGCAGAGTCCTGCTTGAGGTGCTTGAGATCTTCCCTGCCCTTCTCGTTGAGAAATTCGAACATCTCCCTGCCCAGGGCCTGCCCGGCATCCATCTCCATGATGGAGTCGAACGCGGGGTTGCTGAAGGTGATCACCCCGTGGCTCATGATAATGATGGCATCCGGAGCGTCCTCGATGATCTGGCGGTACCGTCCTTCGCGCGACAGGCCGCCGCTCACGAAATCACTGATGAGGATATAGAGCGAGTCGAGCTTGTAGCCGATGATGTTGATAAACCCCGAGGCCCGTACCCCGGGCGAGCTCAGGGTTTCCACGATCATGGAAAAAGGCTTGTCCGTTTCGATGAGCCGCTTGAGATTGTTCTCCAGCCTCTCGTCCACGAGAACCTTATGAATGATCTCGTAGAGAGACTGCCCCATCACGGGCAGCACCGAGGGCTCGAGGTTGGACTCGAGCACGGGATTGATATAGATCACTGTCCCGCTTGCATCAAAGGCGCAGACGGCAAACGGGGCCCGCTCAAAGATGCGTTTTACCTCATTGATTACCTTGTTCATAGTTTCTTTAGGAGAGAATATACGATTCCCCGGGGTCGAGCACATGCACGGGCCGTGAACAGCTCCGGGCGAATCTGTCGGCATCATCTCTCGTACCTACGATATCGCCGAAATGAATGGGGATCGTCACCCCGGCATTGATATCTTCCGCAGCAAGAGCAGCATCACGGGCATCCATGGTATAGGTCCCTCCCACGGGAATGAGCGCCAGATCGGCGTTCAGCCCATCCATCTCAGGGATGCGGTCCGTATCGCCGGCATGATATATTTTCCTGCCGTCGATCTGAATCACATACCCCAGCCAGTCGTTGGCCCGGGGATGAAAGCCCTTGGTGATATTGTAGGCCGGAACCGCATCGACCATGACATCCCCCAGGATAAGTCTGTCTCCCGGCCTGATGACATCAGTCACCTCGGGGGCGGGCATGGGCGCCGCGACCCGGGTAGCGTCGCGTTTGAGCAGCGCGATGTCTTCCGGAGAATAGTGGTCGTAATGATCATGGGTCAGAAGAATGATATCGGCCTGGGGAAAAGACCGGCCCACTTTCCAAGGATCGATGTACAGAACCTGGGCCTTGAATCGGATCATAACCCCGGCGTGACCTAACCAGACAACTTCGATAGGCATCGAATCCCTCCGCATGGAATGTGCTGTTTAAACAATGCGAAACATGAGATGCAGAATATCATACAGAAGCGCGGGGCGTGTTTCAATAAAAAATATCTGCGCTTCCGTGACAGTATCTGCCCCCGCTCACGCACAGAGGCGCGGACACAGAGAAAGCGTGCCTCCGGGACCTGTGGAAAATGTTCTCCCTGGGCCGGGTCTATGCTGGCGCCTATTTCCCCTTGAAGGCTCCGAGTTGGCAAGGCGTGATCTTCAGGCCCAGGGAGTCGGCTGCATTGCCTGCTTCAGGGCGCAGGACCCCGGTTTCATCGGCGATGTCCCAGAGCTGTCTGCAGGAGATCACCCCGTCTTTTGCTATGGCCCTGATCTTTTCCAAAACATTATCAGGCACTTCGACAGGCCTGCCAAGGATCTTGTAGGCGGACACACCCTTGCGGCCATAACCGAACAGGCCAAGCTGGCACTGATAGAGCTTGACCTTCAGTACGGTTGCAACATCACCCACCGCCTCGGGGTCTACCTTCAGAGAGGCTGCGATGAAGTGGGCCACCGGACAGGGGAGCTTGTCCTTTTCCGGATAGATCCTGATCATCTCTTCGATTTTCCTGGTGTCCATGTGCTCTCCTATGGGATGATCATCAAGGAATCCGCCACCTTGGGGGCTCCGCTGACAATGATGATCGGGTTCAGGTCTATCTCTTTTATTCCCGGGAAGTCAAGAGCGATGTCTCCGAGGCGGACGAGGATGTCTGCCAGAGCGTCCAGGTCCACCTGCTCCATGTTCCTATAGGTCCCCAGGATTGCCCGTGCACGGAGCGAATCGATCATTTCGCGGGCATCTTCACGGCTTAAGGGGGCGAGGCGGAAGGCAAAGTCCTGGTGCGCCTCGGCGAAAATGCCTCCCAGGCCGAACATGACGCAGGGTGGAAAGCCGGGATGATAGCTGACGCCTGCCATGAACTCCCGCTTCCCTTTCAGCATCTCGGCCACCAGCACCGGTGTGTCCGGGTCATATGCCCGGATCGTGTCAAAGGCGCGCGAAACAGCGTCCTCGTCCTCCACGTCCAGAAACACCAGGCCGTGCTCTGTCTTGTGGGATATGGAGGGAGAACAGGCCTTGACTGCAACCGGAAAGCCGATCCGGTGCGCGGCCTTGAGAGCATCTTCACGGCTGGCGGCCAGGAATTCCTCGGTGGCGGGTATGCCATAGGCCTTCAGCAACTGTTTGGCCGCGTATTCGTCCATACCTGCGCGGCTGCGGCTCGAAAAAATCTCCTGGGCCTGCGCCGGGATCATTCCCCGGGCCCTTTTGGCCGGTGGAGAGGCGTTGCGTTGCCTGAAAAGACAGTGCTTGTACAGGGCCCACATGGCCTTTGCAGCTTTTTCGGGTGAATCGAAGGTAGGTATCGAGCCCTTGTGAAACAATTGGACACAATGGTCGCTCTCATCGAAAAACGAGGATATCAATAGCGGCTTGCCGTGGGTGCCCGGCATGGCAAGGAGCTCGTCCAGAGAGATTTCGCCGTATTTGAGAAACTCCTCCTGAGTGATGTCTATATGCTTGCTTACGGAAGGATAGAGCAAGTCCATGAAGCCTGTGTCCATGATCCCGTGGATAATGATCCCATCGATCTCGTCCGCAGAGAAGAGGATCTCGGGTATCTTCACCGTAAGGGCCTCCATGTCGATGTGAAAGGTGAGATCCACCGGGTTACGCGCACTGGCGTGGCCAGGGAGATATTGGCTCACCTGCTCCTGAACCGCATCGGAAAACTCGGGGACCTCAAGCCCTGCGGCATTTAAGGTGGTGGCGATCCCGGATCCCGGTCCTCCGGAATTGGTGAGCACGGCAATGCGCGGCCCTTTCAGCTGCGGCTGGGTGGCCAGGGCCCATCCTGTCCGGTAGACCTCTTCGATGGTGCCCACGCGGACAATGCCCGCCTGTTCAAAGAGGCCGTCATAGATATAGTCCGGGCCTGCTATGGCCCCGGTATGGCTCGATCCGGAACGGGCCCCTGCCTCCGTGCCCCCGACATACTGGGCCACAATGGGTTTGCGCCTGCTCACCCTCCGGGCTACCCGAAGGAAACGTCCGGCATCGCGGATTCCTTCGATATACATGCCAATGGCTTTTGTGTGGTCATCCTGCCCCAGATATTCCAGACAGTCGGTTATATCGATGTCTGCCTCGTTTCCCACGCTGATGGCCTTGCCCAGAACGATCCCGTTTCTGTGCAAAAATTGCACGGTTTGTGCAATGTAGGTCCCACTCTGCGAGGCCAGCGAGAGCCCGCCGCCGTACCCCAGAATGGGCGCCACGGTTACGTTGAGCGGCAGGTGTGTATTCACCACACCCAGGCAGTTGGGCCCCAGAAACCGGATGCCGTAGGTGTGCGCGATCTCGATGATCCGGCTCTCCAGGTCCCTGCCCTCTTCTCCGGTTTCCTTGAAGCCCGCGGTAATGACGATGGCATGCCGGGTACCGAGTTTTCCAAAGTCCTCAAGCATGTCGGGCACCAGCGCCGTGGGCACCACGAGAATGGCAAGCTCGGGGGCAAAGGGCAGATCGGCTATGGCGGGATATGCTTTTTTCCCCAGCACCTCGGACTCCCTGGGATGAACGGGCATGATCTCCCCGGGGAAACCGCTGTCGATCAGATTGAGCATCTGGATGGTGCCCATCTTGCCTATCGTGTTGCTCGCCCCGGCCAGGGCGATGGAGGACGGGTTCAAGATGGTTTCGAGCGGTCCTGCTGCCATGTTCACCTTCCTTTCACTTTCCATGGAGGATCTGGAAATTATCAACGAAATTTCAACCTATTTAATCTTACCAGCTTCAAGAGCGAACAGCAAGCGATCATAGGAGAATTCACAGAGGCATTGCAAAGGAGCACACCTGTGCATATGATTATGTGTGATGCACGGCATGAATCCCATCACCTTCTCATCACGCCTTTACCGCTCGATAGAGGGGATCCTCGAGCCGTATAACCGGTTCATGCACTCACCCTCGCCGATCAGGCGGGGCATCAGCCTCACGGTGTTTTCCCTGGTGGTGTTCTTCGCCGTGCTCGGGCTGTTCCGGGTGACTGACCCCTATCCGCTCAAAGACTGGATATACCTGCGACTCAGCCTGGAAGACCTCGGATATGCAGGCGGCCTGATATTCGTTCTCCTCACCGGGGTCCTGCCGCTCATCTCGCCTTTGAGTCTTCTGATCGTTACCGGAGCAGCGAGCTTCGGACCGCTGCCGGGCATTGTCCTATCCTATATCGGGGCACTGATCAATGCCAACCTCGCCTTTGTTCTGGTCAAGTCGCTGGGAATCGAAAACCGGTGGGGTCATGAGGAAAAGGCGGCCAGGATCAAGGAGATCATCAACAGAAACGGTTACCCTATCGTGCTCCTGCTCCAGCTCGCCACTGTTTTTCCCTTTGTGGCCATCAACACCGCTGCCGCAGCTGCCGGGGTGGAATGGGGGGATTTCATGAAGGCCACCTGCCTGGGGGTGCTGCCTTCTATAGTGCTGTATTCAATCTTCGGAGAGGCGCTCGTGTCCAGGTTGCTCTCGCCGCAGGTATACTTTTCGCTCATCATCGTGGTGCTGCTGACCATCGTGGTCATGGCCCTGCGAAAGAAAAAGATCCATCTCAGAGGCAAAGGCATCCACTAGACAGCCAATGAACTCTGCCTCTCTGAAATCCGGAGCATGATCGCGGATGCCCTTGAGGCCGGGGTCGCCCTCGGTTCCGAATACCCGGCGCGAAAGGCCCGCATCGACTGTCAGCGGAATGACACCTTGGAGGAGCATGCCGTGCCGGGTGCGCAGAGCAGACAGGCCCAGGATCTTGGCGCCGTTCAGACAGAGTTCCACTGGAGAAGATCGCTGGAAGCACACGCGCGAGTATGCCGCGCCGTGGCCGTGCATTTCGACCTCGATCGCACATTGTTTCAGGGCACGGGCGAATGTCCTGGTGAGAGTCCGGCAGCTCTCCACCACATCCCGGGCAAACACCCCGGCCAAGGGCGCACAGAGGCTGAAAGTGAAATCGTTTGTGTGCAGAACGGCGCCGCCGCCGGTGGGGCGCCTCAAGAGTGGAATGTCGACCCCTGGGTCGAAAGGGATGAATGCTCGCTGATGAAAACCAAAGGTCACCGCAGGCTCGGACCAGTTGTAGATCCGCAGCACCCCGGCGCTGCAGCCTGAAGCCACGGAGCGGAACATGGCGGAGTCGCGCGCCATGTTCGCTCGGGAATCATGCCTGCCGTCCAGGACGAGCCGGCATACGCTCATAGCTCCTCGATGATGAAGAGCTGGTCGCCATAGCCCACCCGGTCGCCGTCCTGCTTGAGGATGGCGGTCACGATGCCGTCGACATGGGACTCGATCTCGTTCATGAGCTTCATGGCTTCGATGACGCAGAGCACCTGATCCTTCTTGACCCGGTCTCCCACCTGGACAAAGGGCTGGGTCTCGGGCGAGGCCGAGCGGTAGAATGTTCCCACCAGGGGGGAGGTGATGGTGACCGTGGGCTTCTCCACGGCCGCGGCCTTGACCTTTTCCGTCTCCCGCGTCCTGGACGCGGAGCGGTCCTGCTGTTGAGCCCCGCGGATGATGTGGATCCTCTCCGGGGTCCATTCCAGCTCCACCACGTCGGTGTTTCTGATCATCTCGATGAGCTCTTTTACGATCTTCAGATTCATCTAGCTCACTCTCTCGATATACGCCTTGGTGCGCGTATCCACCTTGAGCATGTCTCCCTCGTTGATGAAGAGAGGGACCTGGACCGTAACGCCGGTTTCGAGCTTCGCGGGCTTGGAGCCCCCTGATGCGGTGTTGCCCCGCACGCCGGGGTCGGTCTCCACCACGGCGAGCTCCATGAACATGGGCAGATCGATACCGATGGGAGAACCGTTGTGAAACAGGATGTTCACCTCCACATTTTCCTTGAGAAATCCAACGGCGTTCTCCACGTGGTCTTCCGTGAGGTTCATCTGCTCATAGGTCTCGGTATCCATGAACCAATACCCGGAATCGTCCTGGTAGAGAAAGCTCATCTTCCGCTCTTCAAGGTTGGGCACATCCACTTTCTCGCCCGAGCGGAAGGTCTTGTCGAGAACATTGCCCGAGATCAGGCTCTTCATCTTGGTGCGCACGAATGCGCCGCCCTTCCCCGGCTTGACGTGCTGGAAGTCCACGATGGTGAACGGTTCGCCGTCGAGCTCGATCTTCAACCCCTTGCGAAACTGTGCGGTTGAGTACTGCATGCTGTCTCTCTCCTACGTGAGAAATTTTATGGCTTCCTTATCAAGATTTGTAATTCGCTTGCAAGAATTATCTGTTATCACAAACATATCTTCCAGCCGTATCCCGAATTTTCCCGGGATATAGACCCCGGGTTCAATCGTGACCACCATCCCCTCCTCCAGGGTGTCTTTGGAAATCGGGGAGAGGGTGGGCATTTCGTGCACCTCCATACCGACTCCGTGGCCGAGGCTGTGGCCGAAGTATGTGCCGTAGCCCGCTGAATCGAGGTGCTCCCGCGCCCGCCTGTCCACGGATGCGGTCTTGACCCCGGGACCCAGGGCCTCGATGCCCAGCGACTGGGCTTTGAACACGTGCTGGTAGGCATCCATGAAGTCATCCCCGGGATCGCCGGTGCACACGGTGATGGTCTGATCCGAGCAGTATCCCCGGTAGACGCACCCGTAGTCGATGACCACGGACTCCCTCTCCCGGATCACCTTTTCCGATGCCGCGCCGTGGGGCATGGTCGCCCGCGGGCCTGAGGCCACGATGGTCTCGAATGAGGGGCCGCTCGCACCGAGCCTCCTCATCTCGCACTCGATGTCCAAGGCCACGTCCGACTCCCTGCGCCCGACAATGCCTTGCGACAGGACAGCCTGGAGGGCGGTCTCGGATATCCTGACCGCCCCGGTGATCAGCGAAAGCTCACCTGGGTCTTTGACGGCCCGCAGATACTTGAGCCGGCCTCCCAGCGGCGTCATCTCGATATCCTTGAACAGATCTTTGAGCTGGAGAAAGGTGTCGACATCCATCACGTCCGAATCGATGCCCAGGGTGGATATGCCCATAGACCGAAGATACTCGTAAATGTCTTCCCAGCGCTTCTTGATCTCGATGACCTCGGCCTTTGCCTCTTCGTGCGCCTGGATGGTGTTGCGCGAATCCACGAAGAGCGCAATCCTCGATTCGGTATACACGGCCAAGGCGTCGGAGCCGGTGTATCCGCTTACATAAGTGACGTTCGGGCGGGAAGAGAGCAGGATGGCGTCCAGCCCCTTGAGGAACGACCTCGCCCTAGCGGTTCTTTGCGCGGAGTAACTCATGGAGAGCCTCGATCCCCAGGATATAGCCGTACGGGCCCAACCCGGAGATGGTGCCGGCCGCGATGTCGGAAAACAGGTTCTTCTGCCTGAACGGCTCGCGGGCCGAGACATTGCTGATATGGATCTCGACAAAGGGGATATCCACGCCCAGCAGGGCGTCGCGGATCGCAACCGAGGTGTGGGTGTAGCCGCCCGGGTTGATCAGGATACCCCTGATCTGTGCCTCTCGTGCCGCGTGGATCTTTTCGATGATCCCGCCTTCATGGTTTGACTGAAAGGCCTCGAGCTCCATGCCGAGCGAGTGCGCCTTCTCCTGGGCCCCCCGCTCGATCTCCGGCAGGCTGACCCGGCCGTAGAGCGAGGTCTCGCGGATGCCCAGCAGATCGAGGTTTGGTCCGTTGATCAGCAGAATCTTCATTTCCGCGTCCTTTCCAGCCACCCTTCCAGGGTCTTGATGAGATACAGGGTCTGCACCCTCTCTGCCTTCCCGCGCACCTGGGGATCAGGGTCAGGGTCTTTCAGCAGGCGCGAGTAGATTTCCAGTGCCTGCCCGTAATGCCCCTGGTCGGCATAGATTTGTGCGAGTTCGGGAGACGCCTCGCTCATGAGCGGGGCTATCTCGCCCACACTATCTTCCTCCGGAAACAGGTCGAGGGCCTCGTCGTCATCGGGGTAAAAGGGAAGATAGAGGTCGATGCACGACTTCGCGGCCTCGCTTTCCCCCCTGCCGCGGTGGATGAGGGCAATGTAGTAAAATGCCCTGGCAAGTTCTCTCACCCTGCCGGCAAGCGCCCGGAGCACGGCCATGGCATCGGTCTCGCGGCCCACCTTGAACAATGATATGCCCACCATCAGCTGATCTTCAGGGGTCAGTGCATCGGCCGCGGCATCGGCGATTTGAAGAAATGCTCCCTGCTCAAAGGCTGTTCGAATATCCATCAGCGAATCCCTGGTAGGCCTCCAGTACTTCGATTTCAGAAAGTTTTTGTACGCTAACACCACCGATGCAAGGTGTCAATACAAAGTGGATTCCCCTGCCTGAGCCCTTCTTGTCGAGTGCGAGCGCCTCTGCCACTTCTGAGGCAGGAGGGAGCGCGAGGTTGCGAGGGAGGATGTTTTCACGGGCCATGAGATCCATGATGCGCTTCAGATCCTCCGATGACAACAGACCGCGGTCATGGGAGAGCCTCGAGGCGAACGACATGCCCACGGCAACGGCAAGCCCGTGGGGCAGCGTGTACCCGCTGGACTTCTCCACGGCGTGGCCCAGCGTGTGGCCGAAATTGAGAATTCTCCTCAAGCCCCCTTCCCGCTCGTCGCGGGCCACCACCCGGGCCTTGTCCCTGACGCACATTTTGACCAGCCTGGCATCGTCGTAGGGCCGCCCCTTTTCCAGATAGTGAAAGAGCGGGACATCCATGATGATCCCGTACTTGACCACCTCGGCCATGGCGCTCCTGATCTCTATCTCGTTCAGTGTGGCGAGAAAACCCACGTCGCTCAACACCATCAGAGGCTGGTGGAAGGCGCCGACCAGGTTCTTCCCATATGCGTGGTTGACCGCTGTCTTGCCCCCGATGGCGGAGTCGACCTGTGCCAGCAGGGTGGTCGGTGCCTGGACCACAGGGATACCCCGCATGTAGATACTCGCGGCGAACCCGGCAAGGTCGCCCGTCACGCCTCCACCCACGGCCAGGCACACCCACTGCCGGTTGACCCTGCATGAAAACATGGCGTCGAGCACGGTGTTCAGGAAGGCCATGGATTTTGACTGTTCGCCCGAAGGCACGGGCATGAAGTGGGCCGGGCAGCCTTGAAGGGCATCGTTCACCATTCGGCCGTGGTGTTTCATCACGTTTTCATCGATCAGAACAAAGAGCCCTTCAGGATGCACATGCCGCATCATCAGGGGGAAGATCTTTGAGAAGATGCCCCTGCCAACGTAAACCGGATAGGGATTGTCCGGCAGGGCCACGCCCGCCGGATCGGGCAGCCCGGGCAGAACCTCCAGGATCTCGCGGGTGATCTCCTCAGGTGACCTGCCGTCAGTGTTCACCACCAGATCGGCATCTTCATAGGCAGGGGTCCTTGCCTGCATGAGGCTCCGGGCGTCTCTGCCCCACAAGGGCCTGGTCCCGTCGCCGGTGACGCGGCCTTCCAGGCTCTCGAACGATGCCTTCAGAAACACGGTGCAGCCGCACGCCTTCATGAGCCCTCTGTTCTGGGGATTCATTGGCAGCCCGCCGCCAGTTGCCACGACACTCAAGGGATGGCCCTCGGCTGCGAGATCGTGCAGCGCACTGTCCTCCAGGGAGCGGAACGCCTGCTCCCCTGCGCAGCGGAAGATCTCCGGGATCGATGCCCCGCTCCTGCGGGCAATGATTGTGTCAAGATCTACAAAAGGCGCGTCCATGCGATGGGCAAGACCCAGGCCCACCGTGGATTTCCCGGAGCCCATGAAGCCGGTGAGAAAGATCATAGCGACTCCCAGCAGGAACGGTGGCTGTCAAAGGCCTCGACGAGAGGAGCCATGGCGGGCAGGCCGAAGCTCGTCAGAATCGCCTGGCACGCGGCAATGATCACGGCCGCTTCCCCTACCACGGATGCGGCTGGCACGGCGCAGCAGTCGGACCGCTCATAGCTTGCCTGCATGGCCTCGCCGCTTTGGATGTCTACGGACCTCAAGCCTTTTTTCAGGGTGGGTATGGGCTTCATGGTGCAGAGCACCTCGATTGGCTGCCCGTTTGAAACCCCGCCCTCAAGACCGCCTGCATGGTTGGTCTTTCTGCTTTTTGGCGTACCGGGGAAAATTTCGTCGTGTACCCTTGAGCCGGGCAGTGCCGCGGCCTTGGTGCCGATGCCGATCTGGACCGCCTTGATCCCAGGGATGGACATGAGCTGGGCCGACAGGAGTGTATCCAGACGCTGGTCCCACTGGGTATACGAGCCAATGCCTGCCGGCATACCGCTCAGCACCACTTTGAACTCGCCGCCCAACGTGTCGCCCTGGTCCCGGGCCTTATCGATCAGACGCTCCATGGAAGCGGTTGCTTCACTGTCCGGGCAGAACATGCTGGAGGAATCCCTGAGCGCCCGGTCATACCCGCCCGTGAACATCACCTCACCGATGCTCCTGACCCAGGAATGCACCTCCATGCCCAAAGCGGCAAGCAGGCACCTCAGCAGCCCGCCTGCCGCCACCCTGCCCGCGGTCTCACGGGCGCTCGAGCGCTCGAGCACGTTGCGCAGGTCTGTATGCCGGAATCTGGCCGCGCCGGCCAGATCGGCGTGCCCGGGCCGCGGGGTGTAGAGCTCTCTGCCGGGCACGATCTCCCAGGGATCCATATATTCCTTCCAGTTGTCGAAATCCCTGTTCCACACCGCCAGAAGAACCGGGCTCCCCAGGGTAACCCGGCCCCTGATGCCCGAGAGAACATCCACCCGGTCTTGTTCGATGGACATCCGCCCTCCCCTGCCATAGCCTTTCTGACGCCGGGCCAGATCGGCGTCCATGACCTCGCGATCTACCTCAAGCCCTGCGGGGATGCCGTCGAGAAAGGCGAAAACACCCCTCCCGTGCGACTCCCCGGCAGTAGTGAACGTGAGCATCCGACCTCCCTTTTTTTTAAGCCAATTGCAGGAGGATTATCACGGATTTGCGCCCTGTTTGTCAACAACCTGCAATCCCGTTGCCTGAGAGCCTTTCCCGTGATAGGGAACATACAAAAATAACAGGAAGAAAGGGTCTGCTATGCTGACAAAAAGCGGGAAAAAGCTCGAAGAGATCATCAAGAAGGCGATCGACGACCAGGTAATCACGAACTCCGAGTATGAAGAGATCATCGCACTGGCCCACGAAGACGGTGTAATCGACAAACACGAAAGGGTTCTTCTCCAAGAGCTCAACGACCTCATCGCAGAAAAGACGGTCAAGCGCATACCCGGGTGACCC